>JGI24699J35502_11133817_pt1 | contig 16307 bp, 11 predicted proteins | sample TergutMp193P4_FD_35502 | JGI IMG/M metagenome (IMG submission 35502) | reverse complement strand
TCCGAAAAAAATCCGTAGTGAACAAATCTGAATTTCTCAAAAAAGAAAAGGTTGATTTACTGATGTTTATGAGCGGATAGCTGCAAGTTGGGTTAAATAAACTTTATTAATTGTTAACCCAACGTTATAATTTATTATCCGGAAAAAGATAGCGGGATGGGAAAACGCCCGCTATCTTACAAGCTTATCTTTCATTCCTCATCATTAATTAATACAAGTTCTCCATCTACCAATTTGTAATACTCTCCTCCATTAATTCCTTTCATTTCGTTTTCGTTTAAAACATAGCATTCATTTTCTTTCCCAAAATACATTTCAAGGTTTTCAAAATTTGTCTTCATAATTTTACTGTTTTTAAATTAATTATTGTTATTTTTTTCACGCTGCAAAGGTATGTTGAACTAAAATATAAATAAGTTATGGGAATTTTATTTAAAGTTAATGAAATGTTATTATTTTTGTAGCCGAAAACTATAAAGTAATGAAATAGCTTTTTCTTATATGAAAAACAAATATATTAGACTAATCTCTATTGCAGCGCTTGCTTCCATTGTTTTTTTACAAGGAATGTGGCTTTACAACACTTACAAACTTTTAGAAAAAGAGTTCAAGAAAAATGTAAGCAGCCTGCTTATCTTTAGTGTAGAGAAAGAAGCTATACAAAGAATGAGGGATTATTCAAGGGAAAAAAAGGAGAGAAATGGAAGAGTGGTGGAAGGATTTAAACCGCTAAATGACCATTACACAAATAACAGAGCGCTTCAAGACTTTATATATAATCTAAGTAAAGAATTTAATGAAGATTACCCGATTTCATTAGAAAAAGTAGATAGTATTTTCAAGGAAGATGAAAAGGAATATTTCGACCATTTAGATTACTCATTCTTAATAACCGATTCGCTTGGTAATCGAATCGCTTTCATCAACCACATACCTAAGCTCAATGAACGGTTTGCTTACAAAGAAACTATCCAATTAAGAAATATAGCTCCTGAATATATAACCCTTACGGTTTCAGATTCTTATAAAATCATATTTGGAAAAATGCTTTTGATGCTTATCGGCTCTTTTATTTTGGCTATTATGGTTATATATGGTTTAATTCTACAGATAAGGTTTATTATTAGGCAAAATAGAATAGCCGCATTGCGTCAGGATTTTACCTATTCCATGATTCACGACATCAAAAATCCAATTACATCGATACTTATGGGCACCAGTGCGTTAAAAACCGGTAAGATAGACGATAAACCGGAAATGAAAGAACGCTATTATGGAATCATTGTTCAAGAGGGAGAGCGCATTCTTAGACTTGCAAATAAGATATTAGATATTGCCAAATTTGAAGGTCAGCAGACATTTCTTTCCAAGCAACAAGTTAATTTATCTGATTTATTAAGAGAAATAACAGAACAATATACCTCAAATGCAAAGAAAAAAGTTCATTTTCATATTGAATTAAACGGGATTGAGAATATCTATGCCGATCTGCACTATATTTATGAGGCATTCGATAATTTAATTGATAACGCAATAAAATATTCAAAGGAAAATGAAGATGCGGAAATTTATATTACAGCTTTTCAGAAGGGGAATGAAACCCAGATTATTTTTAAAGACATGGGAATAGGTATTTCTGCTAAAGATCAAAAGAAAATATTTCAAAAATTTGAACGATCGATGTCCGTGATAAAAGGACAGAATAAAGTAAGCGGTTTCGGACTGGGATTGAACTTTGTATATCAAATAATTAAAGCCCATGGCGGGACGATAAAAGTAAATAGCCGTTTAGGCTCATACAGTGAATTTATTATTAATTTACCATATTATGAAAACAATAAAATTATTACTGATTGAAGATGACCTTAATTTAAGTTACCTTTTAAAAAGCACTTTGGAAGATATTATTGGCGGATACGAAGTCTATACAGCTTCGAATGGAGAGGAAGGACTTAAACAATTGGAGTCTTTCACTCCCGATATTATTGTTTCGGATATTGAGATGCCTGTTTTGAATGGTTTTGAAATGGTGAAGAAGATTAGGCAAACGAACTCCGATTTGCCGATAATTTTTGCAACCGGCAGGCAGAGCCCTATAGATGTTACTGCCGGTTATGGAGTTGGCGTGGATAATTATATTAAAAAACCATTTATCCCAGAAGAACTTGACGCTCATGTTAAAAGATTGATTGAATTAAAAACTGACACCCACTTAAAATTAAGAAACAAAATTTACAAAATCGGAAAATATACATTTGAACCAGCCAAATTTACTCTTATTTACCCCGATTCGAGTGAAAATAAATTAACCCCCAAAGAATCTAAGATTCTCGAATTATTAGTGATAAATAAAGGAGAAATTGTAAAAAGAGAGGATATTCTTAATGCATTGTGGGAAAATATGGATACTTTTTTTGCGTCCCGAAGTCTTGATGTGTTTATCAGTAAATTAAGAGGATATTTATCAAACGACCCTTCTATTTCAATCACAAACATCAAATCAATTGGTCTTGTCATGGATTTTGAATAAGGAATAAATGCGGTTTTTTTGCAAGAAAATAGTGCATTTACAGTGATAATTAATTTAATTATGAAAAAATATAAATAATTTATGCTTAAATCAGAAGAAATAAAAAAATTGTTTGCACACTTTGAGTCTGCCTCAATCTAAATTGAAGGCGTTGAATGTTGGAGTGCAAGGGAATTGCAAAAATTGTTAGGTTACACGCTGGCGCAATTTTGAGAATACCATTGACAAAGCCAAAAAGGCTTGTAAAAATGCAGGAGAAAATATTTCTTATCATTTTGCTGACGTCAGCAAGATGGTTGAGATAGATTCAGGCGCTGAAAAAGAGATAGATGACATTCTTTTAACGCACTATGCCTGCTATCGGATATCATTTATCGGTTATCTTTTTCTATCAAGCGAGGAAGCTATCTGCTAAAATTTATACAGCACGTAATACTGCAGAACGCAACCCCGACAAAGAAAAGAATTATCGTTAAAATTCTTTGATTGGAAATTTTTCCTGCTGTGAAAATCAAATAACCCACGATCAAATTGAACAAGCCCCACAAAACATTTATCATTGGCGATGACAAACCTATCCCGGGCGGATGGGCAAACGGCGAAGGAAAAGCTTCACCGCAAATGCCTTTTACAAAATGCGGAACAAAATTCGCAAGGAAAAATCCTGCAAAAAAACAGGCAACATAATTATACCATTTTATTTTCATATTGTTTTGCGCCCGAATTGCTTGTGCCGACGCCGCACTTTTTTGTTATGCTTTTTTACGACTATATTTAGGGCAAATATAGTTATTTTATTTCTAAAATATATTATAATTTTGCATTATCAAATAAATAATTAAACGCATATTATGAAAACAATCCATCATATAAATGTCAAAGAAATGAATTTCAATCAATTATTTAAAGAAATCTCTCCAGAAGAGATACCCGACGATGTATTTACATTAACAGGGAAAATTTTTCCGGTGATTACCGCAGGGAAAGGAGATCATTATAATTCCATGACAGCCAGCGGAGGCGGTATGGGGCTTCTTTTCAGGAAACCCGCTACGTGGTGCGTTCTTCAATCAACCCGTTATACGCTTGAATTGATTCAAGAGGAGCAAACCTACACACTGTCTTACTTCCCGAATGAATATAAGAAACAAATCCTCTTTCTGGGAAGTAAATCGGGAAGAGATGGCGAGAAAATGAAAGAAGTTGAATTAACAAGCATTCAGACTCCTTCCGGAAACGTATCTTTCAAAGAAGCCCGACTTATTATTGAATGTAAATTAATGCAGATTACTACCCCGCAGCCTGATGATTTCTATACTCAAGAGGCAAGAGATTATTTAAACGAAGTTTACAAAGACCCCGCTGAGTATCGCAAATATGTATTCGGGGAAATAATCCATGTTTGGATGAAATAAACTGAGGCTGTTCGGAAATATATTTCCGAACAGCCTCAGTTGCTTGTAATGCTCTTTATTATTCCGCTTCCTGTTGTGCTGCTTCGTATTCTTTCAATAATTTATCCTGAACATCGGTCGGGACTAATTCATAAGAAGCGAATTTCATGGTGAAGGACGCACGTCCACCAGTGATGGAACTCAAAGAAGTGGAGTAATTACTCATTTCTTTCAGCGGTACCTTAGCCATCAGCTTTTCGTATCCTTTTTCGGATTGCATACCCATAATCATGGCGCGGCGACCTTGTAAATCTCCCATCACATCGCCCATGTATTCCGACGGAAGGGAAACTTCAACATCGTAAATAGGTTCAAGAATTTTTGGTCCTGCATTTTTAAATGCCATAGAGAACGCATTTCGTCCGGCAAGCATAAACGAAATTTCATTGGAATCGACCGGGTGCATTTTACCTTCATAAACAATTACACGGACATCGCGGGCATACGAGCCGGTCAAGGGACCTTGTTCCATTCGCGACATAATTCCTTTCAGAATAGCTGGTAAGAAGCGGGCATCGATTGAACCGCCCACAATGGAGTTGACGAATACCAATTTACCACCCCATTCCAATGGAATCTCTTGTACGTCGCGTGCTTGAATTTTAAATTCCTGTCCGCCAAATTTGTAAACATCCTGCATTGGTACGCCTTCTTGATAGGGTTCGATAATCAAGTGTACTTCCCCGAACTGTCCGGCGCCTCCCGACTGTTTTTTGTGACGGTAATCGGCACGCGCCGCTTTAGTAATGGTTTCGCGATAAGGAATTTTCGGTTCAAAAAACTCAATCGCCAATTTATCATTATTCTCGATTCGCCATTTCAGCGTTTTCAGGTGGAACTCGCCTTGTCCGGAAACAATCACTTGCTTTAATTCTTTCGATTGTTCAACAACCCAAGTCGGATCTTCGGCACGCATCCGGTTGAGGATTTCCATCATTTTTTCGGAATCCGCTTCATTGACGGCTTTTATTGCACGTCGGTATTTGGAATTAGGATATTTAATGAAATCAAATTTATTGTCTGCACCTTTGCCGTTCAAGGTATGGCCAGTGTTAACATCTTTCAGTTTAACGGTTGCACCGATATCTCCGGCATGCAATTCGGGAATTTCCGTGCGGTTCTGACCGGCTACGACGAACATTTGTGAAATACGTTCTTTCGAACCTCGGTCTTCGTTCAGCAAATCATCACCGATTTTTACCGTTCCCGACATGACTTTGAAATATGATATACGACCGATATGTTGTTCGACTGTAGTTTTGAAAACAAAAAGACTTGTCGGAGCACTCGGATCCGGTTGAATTTCTTTACCTTCGGTATTTTTATATAATGGCATTTCCTCAACGCCGGGCGTGTTATTGCATATAAATTCCATCAAGCGGCGAACTCCCATATCTTTACCTGCGGAAGCGCAAATCACCGGAAACATTCCGCGAGTTAAAAGACCTTTGCGAATTCCTTCGCACATTTCTTCTTCACTCAGACTTCCTTGCTCGAAGAATTTTTCCATCAATGTTTCGTCGTTTTCGGCAGCTGCTTCGACAAGCGCATTATGCAGTTCTTCCGCTTTACTTAATTCTTCAGGAGGAATATCAAGGATTTCCGGCGTTCCGCCTTCATGTTTCCATTGATAAAGTTTCATTTTCAACACATCAACCATTTGATGAAAATGTTGTCCGATTTGCAAAGGATATTGAATCTGAACCACCTTGCTTCCATAAGTTTCTTTGAGTTGAAGCATCGTTTTATCAAAATCGGCATATTCTTTATCTAACTGATTTATAAGAAATATAACCGGTTTTTTCAAATCTTCTGTGTTCCGGAATAAATTGATTGTTCCTACTTCCACTCCATACTGAGCGTTGAGAACCATCAATGCCGTATCGGTTACGCTCATGGCAGAAATTGCTGCGCCGGCAAAATCGTCCGAACCAGGACTGTCGATGAAGTTTAATTTTTTGTTCAGCCATTCTACACTAAAAATGGTTGAGAAAACCGAATATCCATACTCTTTTTCTACCGGAAAATAATCCGAAACAGTGTTTCCACTGTCAACAGAACCTCTGCGTTTTATAACACCACTCTCGAAAAGCAAAGCTTCAGCGAGAGTGGTTTTCCCCGTGCCAGAACCGCCAATAATAGCAATGTTCCTAATTTCATTGGTTTGATATACTTTCATGAAAATTGTTGTTTATAAAAATAATACAATAAATTTGATTTAAAAACGGCGCAAATTACAAAAAAATTAGTGAAATTACCAATATCTATTATATGTTATAAAACATATAATATTTTGAAGCTATAAAAAGAATAGCCTTCTCCATTTGTGGCTACAGCCAAAAACTGAATATCAAGCTCAACACACACAACAGCGTTCAATTGTTGCAAAATGTCAGAGCATTGAAATTAGTGTTAAAAGTTAAAAATAAAACACTTGTAATATCAAAAAAGATTATATACCTTTGCTACATGATTAAAAAAATAGTCTTGGCAGTGGTTTTCTGTTCTTTTGCAGGGATATTATCTTCCGTGGCACAAGAATCCGTTTCTTCCGATTCTCTTTCACGCGAGCGGGATAAAATTACCATATCTACATTGCCTGATTCTTTACAATTTCAGCAAAATTTGCCGGTCATTTCATTACCGAAATTAGAAGACGTTCATGGAATGGAGCCGTTATTTAAGCAACAGCCGCTTAGTAATAATCTGGAATTAAATCGTAATGATAGAATGGCTGAACCGAATCTTTCTATGCCTCTTAAATTTAAACCATACGCTTTTTTCAATCTTGGCACTTCAAGATGGTATATGCCGGTTATGGGGGCTGTTACTACTTTTTCTCCGACTATTAATTATCAAGCAACTAAAGATTTGAGTTTCTACGGAGGAGTTAGTTTTTCCCAGTTTCATAATTTGTCGTATGTTCAATCGCTTTTAGCACCAGATTGGTCGACGAAATCAAATATTATTTCAAATGGATTTGTGGGAGCCTCTTACCGCCTTCACGACCGAATTATATTGCATGGAATCTACCAGCGGTCGCTATATAATCAACTTCCCAGAAATATGATGATGTTTGCTCCTGGGCAAAATATGGTCGCTGCCGGAGTTTCTTTAGATATTTGGAACGGATTGGGAGTTGCGATCGACCATGTTTGGGAATTTGATAAATATGGGAATATGAGAAAAGGATTCCGGTATTCTCCTTATATCGATTTACCTAAATTTATCAAATTTCTGAGGCAATGAAAACTTAAAATAATAATTATCAATGAATAAAAGCACAAAGATAATCTTATTCTCTATTATTGGATTGCTGATTGCCGGAATGGCATTATACCCCACAATTAAAAAACAACTGAAAAAAGAAAGAACTCAGGAAGATGCTTCTCGTGCGGGAAGGTCGGCAAAAGGCGGAGGAGGTAGAGGTATGCCTCTGAATGTCAATGCTAAAATTATAAAGCCTGAAACCTTAGCAAATATTTTTTTTTCTACGGCAAAGACTATACCGGACGAAGAAGTTGATTTGACATTCGAAAGTTCGGGCAAAATAACAGGAATTTTTTTTAAGGAAGGTTCGCATGTAAAAAAAGGACAATTGTTGGCAAAGATAAACGACAGACCGCTTCAGGCGGAACTCCAAAAATTGCAAGCTCAAATTCCTTTAGCGGAAGACCGGGTTTTTCGTCAAAAATCGCTATTGGATAAAGATGCCGTAAGTAAGGAAGCATACGAGCAAGTTACAACTGAATTAGAAAAGTTGCATGCAGATATTGAATTAATAAAAGCGCGGATTGCTCAAACGGAATTACTCGCTCCTTTTGACGGAAATGTGGGATTAAGAAATGTAAGCGAAGGCGCTTATGTTTCACCGACAACAATCATTACAAGTCTGACCAAAATTGTTCCCCTGAAATTAGAATTTTCCGTAAATGAAAAACAAGCGGATTATGTTTTTCCCGGAATGCAGATTACTTTTCAAATTGAACGCGACCTTTCCGTTTATAACGCAACTATTTACGCAATAGAATCGAGTGTTGATCCGACATTATTTAATTTAAAAGTTCGCGCTTTGTATCCAAATACGAACGGACATATACGCCCCGGACGCATGGCGAACGTAATCATCCATTCCACCCCTATAAATAATGCTCTGACCTCTCCGAGCCAAGCCGTGATAAAAGAGATGGGAAAAGATATCGCTTATATTTATTCTGGAGGAAGAGCCAAACAAGTTTTCTTGGATATTGGCATGCGAACAGAATCAAATCTCCAAATAATAAATGGATTAAATGCTGGAGATACTTTGATTGTCAGCGGCGTAATGCAATTACGAGATGGTTTGCCTGTAATAATCGACAATATCGACTAACGATGAATATTTCGGAATTAAGCATCAGGCGGCCGGTTCTTTCTACTGTATTTGTTTTGATAATCATCATTTTTGGTATTATCGGCTATACTTATCTGGGTGTCAGAGAATATCCGAGTGTGGATAATCCGATTATTACCGTCAATGTATCTTATCCGGGCGCTAATGCCGACGTTATTTTGAATCAGATTACGGAACCTTTGGAGCAAAACATCAATGGGATTCCCGGAATCCGTTCGCTATCGAGCGTCAGTAGCCAGGGTTCTTCCCGCATCACGGTCGAATTTGAATTGAGTGTTGATATGGAAACAGCAGCTAACGACGTGCGTGATAAAGTGTCGCGCGCTCAACGTTTTCTGCCTCGCGATTGCGACCCGCCGACCGTTTCTAAAGCCGATGCCGACGACCAACCCATTCTCCAGATATCTGTTCAGAGCAACAAACGAAGCCTGCTTGCATTAAGTGAAATTGCCGATTTGACGGTCAAAGAGCGATTACAAACCATCCAAAACGTCAGTTCGGTAAGCATTTGGGGCGAAAAACGCTATTCAATGCGTTTATGGTTAGACCCGTCAAAAATGGCTGCTTACGGCATAACGCCGATTGATATACGGAACGCTATTGACAGGGAAAATGTGGAACTTCCTTCCGGCAGCATCGAAGGCGATAAAATGGAATTAACTATTCGTACTTTAGGTTTGATGCGAACGCCGGAAGAATTTAATAATCTGATTCTCCGCCAAAATAGCATCAATGTCGTACGTTTCCGCGATGTAGGTTACGCCGAACTTGGACCGGAAGAAGAACGCAGCATCATGCGTAAAAATGGTATTCCAATGGTTAGCGTAGTGATTATTCCACAGCCCGGCGCTAATCATATTGACATTTCAGACGAAGTGCAAATCAGAATCAAGCAGATAGAAAAAGACCTTCCAGACGACGTGAAATTAGATGTTGTTTACGACAATACTAAATTTATACGCGCGTCGATTAAAGAAGTGGAAGAAACAATCTACATAGCGTTTATTCTTGTGATTATCATTATATTCCTTTTCCTTCGAGATTGGCGAGCAACACTCGTGCCGATTGTCGTCATACCTGTTTCATTGGTCGGCGCTTTTTTTGTGATGTATATCGCCGGCTTTTCCATCAACGTTTTGTCGATGTTGGCGGTAGTGTTGGCGGTAGGATTAGTAGTTGATGACGCTATTATTATGGCCGAAAATATTTATGTCCGAATCGAACATGGAGTCAGTCCGAAAGAAGCCGGTATCGAAGGCTCTAAAGAAATATTTTTTGCTATCGTATCCACTACCATTACATTGATTGCGGTTTTTTTCCCGATTGTGTTTATGCAAGGAATGACAGGACGACTGTTCAAAGAATTTAGCATTGTCGTATCGGGTGCTGTGTTCATCTCCGCTTTTGTAGCTTTGACTTTTACGCCTATGCTTTCGACCAAGATATTACGGAAAAGAGAAAATAAAGGTTGGTTTTACAGTAAGACGGAACCGTTTTTTGAAGGAATGAATTATTATTATGAAAAGGGATTGCACTATTTTCTTTCTCACCGTTGGATTCTGTGGCCTATTGTCGGCGTTACGTTGATAATTATTTTCATATTGTGGAATAAAATTCCAGCAGAAATGGCTCCTTTAGAAGACCGTTCTCAAATTACAATCAATTTGCGTGCACCCGAAGGTGCAACCTACGAATTTATGCGAGATTATGGTGAAAAAATTTCAGCGATTGCCGATTCGGTTGTTCCGGAACGGATTTCTAACGTGACCATGCTACGTAGCGGATTTGCATTCATACAATTGAGGTTGCCCGATCTTAAAGATAGGAAAAAAAGTCAAATGGAAATCGCCGAAGATTTATCCCAAGCGGTCAGAAAAGAAACAGAAGCCCGTGCATTTGTGCAACAACAATCCACTTTCGGAGGCAGGCGCGGAGGAATGCCGATACAATATGTTCTACAAGCTACAAGCTTTGAGAAGTTGCAGGAATATATTCCAAAATTCATGAATAAAGTTTCGGAAAGTCCTAAATTTCAGATGGCTGATGTCAACCTGAAATTTACTAAACCGGAAACCAGAATAGAAATCAACCGCGATAAAGCCGCCATATTGGGTGTTAGCACCCGCGACATTGGACAGACTTTACAATATGCTTTAAGCGGTCAACGAATGGGCTATTTTTACATGAATGGAAAACAATATCAGATATTAGCCGAAATCAATAGGCAACAGCGTAATAAACCGCTGGATTTGAAGTCTATTTATGTTAAAAACAGTCAGTCGCAAATGATTCAATTAGATAATTTAGTCGAATTAAAAGAAAGCGTAGCGCCGCCGCAATTGTATCGCTATAACCGTTTCAACTCGGCGACGATTAGTTCGGGATTGGCGAAAGGCGTAACAATCGGTGAAGGCTTGGACGAAATGGACAGGATTGCCAAAGAGGTGCTGGACGAAAGTTTCCGCACGGCATTATCGGGCGAATCGAAAGAATTTCGCGAAAGCTCGTCCAGTCTGATGTTCGCTTTCGGTTTAGCATTAATATTGATATTCCTGATTCTTGCCGCTCAATTTGAAAGTTTCAAAGACCCATTCATCGTGATGCTAACCGTGCCATTGGCTATTGCCGGCGCATTGATTTTCATGTCGATTAATGGAATCACTATGAATATTTTCAGCCAAATTGGCATTATCATGCTGATTGGCTTAGTGGCGAAAAACGGTATCCTCATCGTAGAATTTGCCAATCAAAGGCAAGAAGCTGGAATAGAAAAAATGGAAGCTATCCGCGGCGCTGCCGTACAACGTTTGCGTCCTATCCTGATGACAAGTTTCAGTACGATTCTCGGATTGTTGCCTTTGGTATTTGCAAGTGCAGAAGGTGCAAACAGCCGTATTGCAATGGGTATTGCGGTAACCGGCGGAATGATCGTATCGACCTTCCTTACCTTGTTTATCGTACCGGCTGTTTATACGTATTTTTCAACTACTCGAAAAAAAGAAAAACAAATATGAGAAAATATGTGTGGTACGCGGTGCAAATTGTCCTTTGCTTTTTTGCTTCAACAATTAAAGCGCAAGAAGTCTATGATTTGAAGCGCTGTCTGGAAACTGCTTTAGAGAAAAACTACAATATCCGTTTGGTTCGTAACGAACAACAAATAGCTGTAAACAATGCGACTATTGGAAATGCCGGTTTTTTACCTTCGCTCGATTTGAACGCAGGCTATTCCGGAACATTGAATAATACGAATCAGGATTATACCGATGGAACGACGTTAAAAAACTCTAATATTCTGAATCAAAGCGCTAATCTGGGATTGAATATGCAATGGACAATTTTCGACGGATTTTCCATGCAAACCAACTACAAGCGGCTGAAAGAATTTGAAACAATGGGAGAAATCAATACCCGCCTGACAATTGAAAATCTGATTGCCGATTTGACGGCAGAATATTACAACTATGTACGCCAAAATCTACGTTTAGCCAATTTGCGTTCGGCGGTTGACTTGTCGAGAGAACGGTTGCGGATTGTAGAAGCGCATTACACAATAGGTTCCATGTCGCGTTTGGATTTAAAACAAGCACAAGTTGATTTCAATACCGACAGTTCCAACTTAATCCGTCAATATGAAACGCTTTATACTTCAAGAGTTACTTTAAATCGTTTGATGGCAGTCGATGATGTATCTCAGGAAATAGAAGTTACTGATTCGCTCATAAATCCTAATCCGTTTTTACAGAAAGATGCCTTGTGGACATCTACATTGCAATCAAATTCTAATTTGATGTTGTCCCTTAAAAATCAAGCAATAAGTGAATTGGAATATAAAAACCTAAAAAGCCGCAATTATCCCTATTTTCGTCTAAATGCCGGTTATGGTTATTCGCTCAATACTTACGGTTCCGGTTCAACAACGCAGCAGGATAATTTGGGATTCAACTACGGATTTACTTTGGGTTTTAATATTTTTGACGGATTTAATCGGCAACGGGAACAGCGGAATGCAAAGATTACCATTCAAAATCGTAAGTTGCAAACCGAACAGTTGGAGCAATCGTTAAGAGCCGATTGGGCTAATATGTGGATGGCTTATCGTAATAATTTAGATTTGATTGCTTTGGAAGAGGAGAATTTAGAAGCGGCAAGAGAGAATTACGATATAGCTATCGAACGATATAAATTAGGAAACCTTGCCGGCATTGAATTGCGGGAAGCACAAAACAGTTTGCAGGGAGCAGAGGAGCGATTGCTTCAGGCGCAATTCAACACTAAACTGTGTGAGATTTCTTTGTTGCAAATAAGCGGACAAATCGGTTCGTATTTAGAATAAAACAAAATGATTTATACCATTAAGCCACCCGCATCTATCCATGCTAAAATTAGGTTACCGGCATCTAAAAGCATCAGTAATCGGATATTGATTTTAAATGCATTAAGTAAAAGCGGCTATCCGATCGGAAATTTATCGGACAGCGACGACACTCAGGTTTTGATAAAAGCGCTCCTTTCTCTTCAAGCCGGTAATACAGCTTTAGATATTGGAGCAGCAGGCACTTCTATGCGGTTTTTAACTGCCTACCTTGCCCAAAGCGAAGGCATCTGGACAATCACGGGAACCGAACGAATGAAAAACCGCCCTATACGTATTTTAGTAGATTCCTTGCGCAAAATCGGAGGGAAAATAGAATACATGGAAAAAGAAGAATTTCCGCCGCTTAAAATCTACGGCAAAAAATTATCTGGAGGGGCAATCCGGCTGAATGGCGGCGTGAGTTCGCAATATCTTTCCGCTTTGATGATGATAGCGCCTCTCACGCAACAGGGTTTAGATATTCAATTGGAAGGAAATATCATTTCCCGTCCTTATATCGACATGACAGCTCGTCTGATGCAAACATTCGGCGTCGAAATTTTTCGGAGCGGGCAAAGCATCCGAATTGAACCGCAAACCTATAAGCCGGTTCCGTTCACTATCGAGAACGATTGGTCGGCTGCGTCTTATTGGTACGAAATAGCAGCTTTAGCAGAAAATTCAGCAAGCGTGGAATTAACGGGATTGGAATATAATAGTATTCAAGGCGATGCAAAAGTAGCAACGTTGTTCGAATCAGTCGTTTCAACCGATTACGATTCGTCAAATAACAAAATATTCATCCGGAAAATGCCAGTCAAATCAGCAATACCTGTTAACTATGACTTCACTAACGAACCCGATTTAGCCCAAACGCTTGCCGTCACCTGTTGCTTATTGGATATTCCTTTTCACTTCACCGGATTACAAAGCCTCCGCATAAAGGAAACAGACCGCATTTCAGCTTTACAAACCGAATTGAAAAAATTAGGCTATGTAGTGAAAGCAAGCGAAGCTGCGATGGAATGGGCAGGCGAACGTTGCAAACCAGATACCGATCCGGTAATATCCACTTACGAAGACCACCGCATGGCAATGGCTTTTGCTCCCGTTTGTTTGAAAACAGGAAAAATCAAAATAAAAGAACCCGGAGTAGTTTCTAAATCCTATCCGGGTTTTTGGGATGATTTGGGAAAAGCGGGGTTTGAGATAATCCTAACAGAGTTTTAAAGCTCTGTTAGGGCTAAGTTTCTAATTAATAAACGCCAGAATTTCTCCTTTTTGGACTTCTTTTCCCTGCTTTACATACGTGCCGATGATTGTTCCTCCATAGCCGACTTTCACTGGTTCTACTCCATAATAATTCTGGATATAGCAAAGGTTTTCGCCTTTTTCGATTGTAGAGCCTTCGAAGGGAGCACTTGAAGCATCAATTAAGTCGTATTGCCATATTACTTGTCCCTTGCAAGGAGCGTGTACCGGCTGGGCAGTCGGAAATTCTTTCCTGACTTCTTCGACGCTGAACATGGGGATTTCAACAACTGGACGCTTAACAATAATCGGTGTGCCGGCTTTTTCTTTTGCTTGCTCCAATTCCTGATTGAAACGGTTTTTAGCTGCTCCTGATCTCATATCGCGGTATTGACGTTCGTGCATGGCAAATTCAAACAATTCTTCTTTATCAGGACCTTCTTCCCATCCGTTGGTTTTCATTTCACTACGGAAGCGTTCCAGGTCGTCGGGGAAAGCCGATTGCGGATCGCCCTCATAGAATTCCAATTGGTTTGCCTTTGCTAATTCAATGATTTCAGGCGCTAATTGACCAGGAAGTTTTCCCATTTTCCCGAGAATCATATTCCAACTGTCTTTGTCGATCATCGAAAAACGAGGCTCATCTTTTGCTTCGGCAAAAATATTCATCAAAGCAATATTTTTTACGTATTGGCTGAATGGCGTTACTAAAGGAGGATATCCCAACATAGGCCAGATAGTTTCCACTTCTTTGAAAAGTTGAACTACAAGATAGTTCAATGTAACTTCTTTCTTGCCTTTCTGTTTAAGCGCCATATTTATAGCGTTATGCATTCCTTTCAAATCTGCCATCATAGAACCCATCATGCCTCCGGGAAGACCACAGCCAATCAATAAAGAAGTCATGATTTTATTGCTCGGATCGATGAAATAACCTAAGAAATCATCAATAAACGATTGCGTCAGACGACGCGCTTCCATATAGGCTTCCATGTTGATGTCGGGAACCAAAAATCCGGCGTCTTTCAACATTGCTTGAATTGTAATTACGTCGGGGTGAACCATTCCCCACGATAGCGGTTCCATTGCTACATCCAAGTAATCGACTCCATTATTAGCGGCTTCCAGCATGGAGGCTACGGAAAAACCGGGACCTGTATGCCCATGATATTCAACAACAATATCCGGATGTCTCGTTTTAATTCCTTTGATAATCTGTCCAATACTATATGGACGACCAATACCTGCCATATCTTTCAGACAGATTTCTTCCGCTCCTGCTTCAATCAGTTGTTCGGCAATATTCACATAATAATCAACTGTATGGATCGGGGAATACGTAATACATAATGCTGCTTGCGGAATCATACCTCCTTCTTTGGCATACTGAATCGATGGTATAATGTTCCGCACATCGTTCAGACCGCAGAAAATGCGGGTAATATCCACACCTTGTGCGTGTTTTACTTTATACATCAATTTTCGCACATCGGAAGGGACTGGATTCATTCTGAGTCCATTCAATCCTCTATCGAGCATGTGTGTTTGAATCCCTACTTTATTAAATGGGGCTGTAAATTCACGAACTGCGCGGTTGGGATTTTCTCCCGCGAGTAAATTTACTTGTTCAAAAGCGCCGCCGTTAGTTTCAATTCTCGAAAAACAGCCCATCTCGATCATTACTGGGGCAATCTCTTTCAATTGATCTGCTCGCGGTTGATATTTACCGGATGATTGCCACATATCGCGATAAACCAAACTAAATCTCATTTCCTTTTTCATTTGTATATAATTTGTTTTTTTATAGGTCATACGAAACTCACATGTTCATTTTTGGCATATAAGGTACATGTTCATTTCATAGATTAAAATGTTTTATTTTGCTGCAAAATTAACTTTTATTTAGATAGAAACAAAGAGTTATTAGGAAAATATTCTATAAATTTTTGTCTTTTTGTTTTGGTGGATGAGTATAATGCATGGGTGAGATTGTGAGATTGGATGATTTCTGCAGAAAGACAAGACGAAATAAGGTGCATACAAATCTATGCATTAACTACTTGCAGCATTGCGCAATCGACCCCTTCAGCCTTATATAACTGACCCTTTCAACCTTGTGCAAGGTCGGGGCTCAACCTTATACAAGGTTGAAGTCTGAAGTTATACAAGGTTGAGGTCTAAGGTTACATAAGGTTGGACAGGTCGGTTATGTATGGTTATTAACAGGACAAAACAGATAAGACTTTATCCGTACTTATCTCTTCTATTTCTGCTATATCACGAATGCCAACTCCCCGTACAAGCATTTTTTCGATACGTTTA
>JGI24699J35502_11133818_pt1 | contig 16314 bp, 11 predicted proteins | sample TergutMp193P4_FD_35502 | JGI IMG/M metagenome (IMG submission 35502) | reverse complement strand
CGGCTTGCCGGTTTCGTCGTACCACAGCAGGTCAATGTTGGGTTCGCCGGGGCGGGGGGTGCCCAAATAGAACGAATCCGCCCGCAAGGCCGGATGGGTGTGCCGCAAATCGAGTAAGAACCTTGTGGTGGTCAGCAGGTTCTCGTCGTCGACCGTGCGCGCCCAGTTCAGCCAGCTAATCGGATTGTCTTGAGCGTAGGCGTTGTTGTTGCCTTTTTGGGTGCGGTTTACCTCGTCACCAGCGGTGAGCATCGGGGTTCCGGCGGCCAGAATCAGCATCGCCAGCAGGTTGCGTTGCTGCCGATGCCGCCGGGGGATAACGTACGCAAACTTCTCGGCCAGCGAGCTACCCGCCGGGATGGGGCCTTCGACGCCGCTATTCCAACTCAAGTTATTGGCGGTACCGTCGCGGTTTTCCTCTCGGTTGTCGAGGTTGTGTTTGTTGTTGTAGCTGACCAGATCGGCCATCGTGAAGCCGTCGTGGGCGGTGACGTAATTGATGGACGCTACCGGCCCGCGCACCAACGGCGGGTCGGTATTGCCAAACAAATCGGCGCTGCCTGCGAGGCGGGTGGCCAACTCGCGCACCCCGTCCATCGGGCGCCCTGATGTACCAGCGGCGGGGGATGCTAACCAGAAGCTGCGAATCGCATCGCGGAAGCGGTCGTTCCACTCGGCCATCGGCGCCGGGAATGACCCCGTCTGCCAGCCGCCCGGCCCGACGTCCCACGGTTCCATCACCAGCTTTAACCCGGCCAACACCGGGTCGGTCTGCAAGGCAATTAAGAAAGGATGGTTCGGCTCAAAACCATAAGCCCCGCGCCCCAACGTCACGGCTAAATCAAAGCGGAAACCATCCACCCCGATTTCTTGCGCCCAATATCTTAAGCTGTCTAACGTCATCTGAATTACGCGCACTTGATGGAAATCTAACGAATTCCCAGCACCCGTTACATCTAAAGTCTGAAAAGGCGGGCGCGCATTATGCAAGTAATACATCGCATTATCTAAGCCACGCCAACTAATGTGCAATTGGTCGTCGCCACCCTCGCAAGTGTGGTTATAAACGACATCTAGCAAAACCTCAATGCCCGCCAAGTGGAGGTAATGCACCATACCGCGCACTTCATCCAGTACAGCAGCTGGATCGCCTTGGTGGGCTTTCATCGCATAAGTAGGTTCGGGGGCAAAATAACCGAGCGTCTGATATCCCCAATAGTTATCTAAACCCTCGGCAACTAAGCGCGGCTCGGTAACCTTAGCGTGAATTGGCAATAACTCTAACGTGGTAATGCCCAATTGTTTTAAGTAAGAAATGGTCACCGGATGCGCCATGCCCGCATAAGTTCCCCTTAATTCCTCGGGAATGTCGGGATGGTTTTTGGTAAACCCCTTCACATGCGCTTCATATATGACGGTATCCGACCATGGGATGCGCGGCCTAGTGAGCGGCGGCGACGGCGGCATCTTGGGCATCACCACTGAATGGGGCACAAACGGCAGCGAATCAACGGTGTCCATATCGCCATACGGGTCGCCCACCCACCACTTTGCCGCCGCGCCCTCGCTACCACGGGGCTTAGAAACCGAGCCAATGGTCTCCGGCCCGTACGTCATTTTGCCGACGATGCCCCGCGCGTACGGGTCAACTAACAGCTTGTTGGGGTTATGGCGATGGCCGTTGCGCGGGTCCCACGGCCCATACGCGCGAAAGCCGTACCGCTGGCCGGGCGTGACCTCGGGCACATGGCCATGCCAAATGCCATACGTGGGGCCGGTGAGTGGGATGCGGGTTTCTTTGTACTTTTTTGGGTCGTTCGCTGGTAAATCCGGGTTGACCACGTCAATCAGGCAAAAATCTACGCCGGTCGCGTGGGTGGCGGTGACGGCCACGTCTACGCCTTCCTCAGTGGCCCAAACTCCGAGCGGGGGGACGTGGGAACGGCGGGCTGACGGGCGCATTAATGGGCGCACAACTGGCCGTGGCGCCACTGCCTCCTTGATTGCGGAGGTATCCCGTCTTTCCATGCTCCTATTTTGGCTTAAGTGGCGGTAAATACTAGGATTTGGCGCGAAATCCGCCGGTTTCGCTAATGTCGGAGCGCGTTTATTAAGGGTGATGTCTGCCACTTGACGGTAGTGGCGTTGGTGGTTCGTTTGTGCGATTTTGCCTTTGACGGGCGCGGCTCGGTGATTCCGCTCGCGCGCGGTTTCGGCTAGGGTTAGTTACCGTGCGCATCGTGGTCTTAATTAAGTATGTCCCGCAGGTGGATAGTGATATGCAGTTGACGCCTGACCATACCGTTTTGCGGGCGCCTGCTACCGGGACGTTGAATGAGTTGGATGAGCACGCGATTGAGGCGGCGTTGCTGCTGGCGGCTGCGGATGATTCTGCAGCAACGGTTGAGACGACTACCGGGGAGCCTTCCCCAACCGTCATTGCGGGCTCGACCCGCAATCCCACCGCCTCCGATCCGCCAGCGCCGAGCGAGGTGATCGCCGTGGCGATGGCGCCAGAAATCGGGGATTTGGCCGTGCGAAAGGCCTTCCAGTTGGGCGTTGACCGCGGGGTACGGATTACCGACGACGGGTTGGCTGGTTCAGATACTTTTGGCACGACGTCGGTATTGGCCGCCGCCATTCGGAAACTTGGGGCCGAGCGGCCCGTTGACCTGGTGGTAGCCGGGATGGCATCGTCGGATGCCGCTGGGGCAGTGGTGCCGGCGTTGCTCGCCTATGACCTTGGCTGGCCGAGTCTTACCTTTGCCGAGTCCGTGCGGCTGGCTGGGGATGCTAGTATCCCATCGGCGGAAATCGAAATTACGCGCAGCGTGGACGATGCCGTCGAAACCCTGCGCGCGCCACTACCCGCCGTGCTGTCGGTGACCGACTCGGCCAACACCGTACGCACCCCAAACTTCAAGCTAATAATGGCCGCGCGCACCAAACCCATTGAGACTTGGTCAATTGCCGATTTGGATGTGGACGAAACCGTGGTTGGATCGGGGGCGGCACGCTCCGTCGTCGTGTCGTCGCAGCGAGTGCCGGATAAACCTGCGCCGCCGGTTATTACCGACGATGGTGAGGGTTCGGGCGCGCAGGCGTTGGTGGATTTCCTGGTGGAGAAGGAGTTGATCTGACATGGACGCTTTACCGATGGCGCAGACTTCCATTGAGGCTGGCGACGTGCCACCTAGTTCCCAGCAGGCCGCCGCCACGGTGTTGGTGCTGCTGGATGCCCCGGCACTCACCGACGCCGAGGTTCCGGCTACCGTTTTGGAGTTGCTGACCGCGGCGCGCGGGCTGGGGCGCGTTGATGTCGTGACCTTGACGGCGCCGTCCGTTGCCGTACTGGCGACACTTGGCCAGTATGGGGTGCGCGCGGTTTATCAAGTCGCCTTGCCAGCGGGTATTTCCGATGATGCCAAGCGGTTGACGCCTGTCGTTGCTGCCGTTTTGGAGACCGCAGCCAATCGCGTCCATGCTGATTTAGTGCTGGTGCCCAACTCGTTTGTGGCCAAAGAGGCCGGGGCTGTCGCTGCCGCCCGCCTGAACGCCGGGTTTATCAACAATGCCCTCACCATCGCTCCGGTGGTTGCGGCGGGTTTATCGGTGGTTGAGGCGGCGCCATGCGCCGGTCTCGAAACCACCTTATCGATCTCGGCGGACTCGGTATCGGTGGTGGTGGCGTCCTCGGTGGATGGACAGCGTGGGCAGCGGCCGACCGCCGCAACCACCACCTCCCCAGCCAAATCGCCCAAGGGCTTCACGGTCACGTGCCGGGTTTTCGGTGGCACGTGGGACGTCACCGCGCAAGTTTTGACCGACCCCGCCGTCATTTCAGTTGCTCCCGGCGGCATCGCGGCCACTCCAGTCGAGCAGGCCACCGTGCCAGAGGTCTACCCCTTACCAGTCGCCGTCTCGCCACCACCGATTACGGTGGTTAGTCGCGAGGCCATCGTCAAGCAATCTGGGCGTCCCGACCTAGCTTCCGCCCGTGAGGTAGTGGCCGCGGGTCGTGGGTGTAATGGCGATTTGACGCCGGTATTCGAGTTGGCCGATGCCCTTGGCGCTGCCGTGGGGGCGACGCGCGACGTGGCGTTTGACGGGCTGTTCGATACCTACATTGGGGCCACAGGTCTCACCGTCGCGCCCGAGTTATACGTCGCGTGCGGAATTTCCGGTGCGCCGTATCATACCGGCGGGATGCGCGGCTCAAAGTACATCGTGTCCGTCAATAACGATGAGGACGCGCCCATCAACCCGATCTGCGACCTCGTCATCGTCGGCGATGTCGCCGAGGTTCTACCCCAAGCCACCACCCTAATCCGCAACCGCCACTCTGGGTGAGGCTTGGTATAGTAGTAGTTGAGGTGAAGGAGTTGCCATGCCAGATCAAAACGCACTGAACTTGTTAGATAGGGTAGTTGTGGACTCCGATATTGTGCATGGCAAACCTCGTATTAAAGGTACTCGGATGCCGGTACAGGTGATATTAGAACTACTTGCAGCAGGCGATACCGTCGAAGATTTACTACACTATTATGAAGATATCACGTACGATGATATTAGAGCGGCAATAAATTACGCTGCATTGTATCTGGATGCTAATCCGGCGATGTTGCCACTAGCGCCTATTTCAGAGGTTGCTTGAAATCCGTATGGGAGAGCTGCATTTCATAGTTGATGCTCAATTACCTCGTGCTGAACCTTAGAACTGCACAACTAATTTCTTTGTTTTCAACTTATTTCGATGAGATTATTTTTTGCTTGCAACGGTGCGACTTGGTTGAAGTGCAAGAAAATGTGGTCATTCCCCACATTGAGAGTCATAACCGTATAGACCGTGAGGGTTGATATTGCCGGGAGAGAATCCGCAACTACTGAGAGATGCGAACCCTAGACCTTGTCTCCGACGAGAAATCCTATGATTCTCTTTCACGGCCAGAAATGGATTCCAAAAAAATACGACGTCGGTTGGCGTGAGAGCGGCAAGGAGTGGGGCATATATGACCGTTCTGGATTCGGTGGTGTATCTGGATTATGCGGCGACCACGCCGATGAGTGCGGTGGCGCTCGCGGCTTATGTGGCGGCAGCGGAACAGGTTGGTAATGCTTCCAGTTTGCATGCGCCGGGTCGGCGGGCTCGTCAGCTTGTGGAGGATGCCCGCGAGTCTATCGCTGCTGACTTGGGCGCTCACCCAAGCGAAGTAGTATTCACTCACGGCGGCACCGAGGCCAACAACCTCGCCATCAAGGGCACCTTTTGGGCTCGCAACCTCTCTGGGTGGGATATCTCGGTGGTTGAGCCTGTCGAAACCTCTGCTGCTGATGCCGCTGCTGGACGAGTTCGTCGCTCGGTCGCTGAGGGTCGAACCGCTATCTCGGCGGTTGAGCAGGGGCGCGGAGCGACCCGTCCGTCGAAACCACCACATCTGCGGGTGCTCGTAAGCGCCATTGAACATCATAGCGTCCTGGAACCGGCGCAATGGCTCCGCGACTATCAAGGTGCCTTACTAGACCTAATTCCCGTCGATGTTTATGGGGCTATTGACTTACCTTATTTGAACGAGAACCTGACCGACGAGATCGCCGTTATATCCGTGATGCTCGCCAATAACGAAATTGGCACCATCGAACCTCTTGCCCAAATAGCGGAACTAGCTCAGCGATATCACATTCCCGTCCACACGGATGCTATTGCTGCCGTCGGGCAAATCCCAGTTAACTTTTCCGAACTGGGCGTGGATATGTTGAGCGTGGCCGCGCATAAAGTGGGCGGGCCGGTTTCTGCCGGTGCCTTGTTGGTCAAACGCAACACCCCAATCCAAGGCCTAATCCATGGCGGCGGCCAAGAACGAAACCTCCGCGCGGGCACCCTAGACGTCCCCGCCATCGCCGCCTTTGCCGCCGCCCTTTCCGAGGCGGTAACTAACCTTAGCGGCAACGCGCACTATTGTCATGCCGGGCTTTCCGAGGGGGTAACTAGTTTGAACGGCAACACACATTACTGTCATGCCGGGCTTGACCCGGCATCTAAGGCGACGACGGACTTGCCTGCCAACCGCATAGCCACCCTGCGCGATGACCTAGTCAGCCGCATCCTTGCCACCATCCCCGACGCCACGCTCCAAGGCCCGCCAATCGCTTGGTGGTTGAGGCAAACAAGTGCAGCGAGTCTGGTCTCGAAACCACCCACCCCGCCGCAAGAGCTCACCCGCCTCCCCGGCAACGCCCTTTTCACGTTCGATGGCACCACCGCTGACTCGCTGCTTTTTCTACTCGACCAAGCGGGCATCGCCGCATCCGCCGGAGCTGCCTGCACCGCAGGGGTGGCTGAGCCCTCGCATGTCTTGCTTGCTTGCGGTGTTCCGCCCGAGCAAGCCCGCGGAGCCCTGCGCTTCACCCTCGGCGCTGCCACCACCCAAGCAGACATCAAAAGAACCGCCGCCCTCCTGCCCGATCTAGTAGCAAAAGCCCGCAGCGCACGCTAGCAATGGTGGTTACCCGCTGGCGCGTTGCTGTTCGGCGTATTCGACCCAGGCTTCGAGTTCGGTGCGGTGTTGGTTGACGAACTGCTGTTGCAGGTCGAGGTTTATTGCCCGTAGGGCGGCATCGTAATCCAACTGCTCGCGGCAATCCCAGTCCGCCAGCGCTAACGCGAACTCGCGCTCGCGGAACTCAGTCCGGTCAACCTCCGGCGGTCCTTCCGGCGCGGCAGCCCAATCCCACGCCACCAAAACCTCAGCCGGGATTTGATCTTCGGCAAATAGTGCCCGCAACACCGGCTCCGGCTGGCGCGGGTTACTCCAACCGGATTCCCCGGCGTCGATCATGCACGATGCCCACAGCGCATCTAGTTCTAAGGTGCGCGGGTTAGCCTCAACGCTGGCATCAAACCGATCTATCTCATCTTGCAGCCCTTGGAATGGCGTCGGAGGTAACTCTTGGTGCAACCACCACCGTGTCTCGCAACCTAGGTCTTTCTCAGGCACATCAGACCAAGGAAAACCTTCCCAACTGAGACGCATCTCGGGGGGCAGGCTGGCCAAAGTAACCCCGTACATCGCTTGATGCCAGGCTACCACCTCTGCCTCGGACATTTCCTGTCCCGCCCACCCGGAAACTATCACTCGAATACCAGCGGAACGGGTTTGCAGCCGGGTCGAGGGAGCAAAACTTGTCCATGGCGGGGTCGCGCTCACGCCAAAACCCCAGCGTTCCACCCATTCGCGAACCCCTTGCGGCACCTCCCCCGGTAGCGGTATCCTAGATGGAGGAGTGAAATCGGTAAAGGGTTCATAGGCGAACCCTTGCTCCAACATGCACGCCGCGATAAACTCGTTCCGCTCTGCTTGCAAGCTTCTGTGCATTTGTTGGAATTCTTGCGGGTCAGTCACGTCTTGGAAAGCCCGCCCGAAAATCTGAACCATAAACTCATCAAGTGGCCCAGCGGCAACCTGTGGTGCCCGTAATACCGGAGCGGCTTCCGAATCATCTGAGAGGATCGGGGACTCTTCCAAAGTTAGTGGCGCCTCGCTGCTCGGCACTCCGCGGCATCCACCCAGCAAACCGGCTAGCAACGACCCAGCAATCACTGTCTCCGATAGCCTGCGCCGAGTGAATTTCATCCTGTCACTACCCGATTCAGAGCAGCCGCGCGTCCCCACATGGGCACTCTTGGATGTAAGAGCCTGGCACATATTGGCAAAGATTCCAATGAGAACCACAGCATGAGAAAGTTGCGCATCTTACATTGCAACTAGTCCAGACAACCATCTGGTTTCCCTGTACAAGGGCGCCCGAAGCGCAGCGCGGCTGAATCGCAGGAATGTTGGCAGGAGTGAAATCGAAGGTTGCGGAAGCCATCGTAAAAACCGGTACGGCGGCAATCGGGAAGTCGCAGAAAACATCTGCCTCAACGACGCCAACTTCAGCGGCGGCAGGAGTAGCCGTGAAAGCAACACCAGCAAGGCCAAGCACAAGGCCGGTTGTCAAGCTGGCTAGGCCGAGTCGGATTTTCTTTTTGTTAGTCATTTTCAGGTCACCCTTATTAGTGGTTCATTTCCGATTTGATGCTTCAGGACTCGCTATTTTTACGATGTCGATACCTAATTGTCGCATTTCGGATGAGTGAACTGTAAGTTTTGGCGCGCAATTCTACCTTATCAGGTATTAATAGATACTCGCTTGAGTTCATCTTCCACTTACAGAGCAATAGATTCCTTACCAGAGAGGTTTAGTGGATTACTGTGGAGCGCTGATCGTTGCATCCCTTCTAGCGTTGGTGTCCATATGGATGATATTAGGCTACTGGCACACAAGGAAGGCCCGCGGCGTCCCGCCCGATCAAGCTCGGGGCGCCCTGCGCTTCACCCTCGGCGCTGCCACCACCCAACAGGACACCGATAAGGTGGCCGCCATCCTGCCCGACTTAGTGGCACAGGCCCGTACCGTGTATTAGGTAAACACTAGGGATACTAAAAGGGATAGTATCGAATAGTGCTGATGGGATGCTTTCCGTCATGCTGCGCGTAGATTCGGGATCCCCGACGATTCGCTTGCGAATCGGTGGGGTGCAAGTAGCAGCATCTAGATCCTGCGGCTCCACTTGCGTTCCGCGCAGGATGACGGATGATTGTAGGCTGGCAAATCAACGGGATCTGCGACTACTGTTAAAACTTCTGCCTAGCATTGGAGCGCCTCACTAGCTTTCCCGCGTTCGAGTGCGATAATCGGACACATGGGACAAATGAGCCACGCTACTGCGGCTGGGCGCGCATTGGGGCGCTGGTTAGGCAACGCGGCAATATTGGTGCTCTGCCTAATGATGGTGGTTGTGGCTCAATCAAAAGCTGCGTTCGCTGCTGCTATCGAGCCGACTTATGAAAACCAGCAAATGATAAGGCCAAAATATCAGACCCCCGGCGAGTATCGCAAAATAGCTTATGAGGGCGTTCCGCGCTTAAATAACTGTGGTTTTAACCTTGAAGCAAATATGACCGGGCTCAAAACCAGAATGGTTGCCGACCGGCTCAATGTCCACCAAACTTATCAAACTGTTTCTCCATTACTAATGTCTAAAGTCAAGCAGTTTCAGCAAGCTAATAACCTTTCAGCTACCGGCATAGTTGATCTCGAAACTTGGCTCGCCTTGGGTTTTTCAAAGTATAACTGGACAGCGATTGATTGCTATCAGCACAGTACCCGAGTCACTCCCGATATGTCGCGCGCAGATATTGTTGAGGTATTTGTAAATACCGCCCTTGCTTATCGGGGTAGCCCATATATTTGGGGAGGGGCGAATAGCCCAGCACAAGGGGCGGATTGTTCTGGCCTAGTTATCCAAGCACTGAATTCCATCGGAATAGATCCCGAGCCATATACTACAATCAGCCACGCCCAACCCGGTTTGCCAACCACCCGGCAAATGTATGCCGATAACAGTTTTAAGCACGTGCCGATATCCGACGTTGAGCGCGGGGATTTGGTTTTCTATAAGGGGACAGGCAGCGCGATTAAGCATGTCGGCGTTTATCTTGGTGATGGCAAAATCATGGAGATGGTGTCTGGCGGGGGTCGGGTTGGCGACTGGCGGGCGCCGGGCGGGATGATGCCAGAAGCCGTCCGCCCCATTCCCTAACGTGGCCTGTCGTAGCGTTACAAATCAAGGCGATAGATGCAAATCGTGTTGATATAGAACGTACGGCTGGGCGGGAAAACGTGCCAAACGCGACTTTTCGGCTTAGTGGGCAAGGTATTATCGGCTGATGTTAGGTCGTCGGATATTGCGTTCTCGGTTCAACCTATTAACCTTTCTAGTGACTCTTACCTTGGTAAGTGGCATCGGAGCGCCCGCATTTGGACAAGGGCTTCCCACCTCGCTCGCGGCAACACCACTATCGCCCGATGACGTTACCGTTGAGGTAATCTCGCTATTCCAGCCAGCGCCGCCTACCGTCATCGTGCCTAATGTCTTAACGATTGATCCCGAGTTATTTCTTGCTGGCGAATTAACTGCAGACCAAGATAGCGACTTACCCGAAGCTGCATACGGAGCCAATACATCAGAAGCGAATGCAGTAGCGCCAACTGAGGCTGGCTCGGAAGCTGCTGAGATCATTGCGGCTGAAACCGTTAGCGATTATCCAGCAGAGGCTTATGGCTATCCCGTTTACCCCGCGCAACCCGAATACAACGAGTATCCCGAATACGACGAATATCTAGCATATCCCGAGCATCGCGAATATCAATACCCGCAGCCAGCACCGCCAGCGGCAGCATACCCCGCGCCAACTGACGACGAGCCGACCAGCGCAGCGAACTCCGAATCGGCCAACCCCGCAGCAAGCGCAGCGATTATGCCCAGCGGCCAAGACGACCAAACCGAGGGCGACGACGCCGACGCCCTCACCGATCCGACGGGCGCGGTGACGGTAATAGTCGAGCCAGACACTATTTTCCAAACGGTCGGCGTAACTTGGCCCGCCAGCCAGCCCGCGCCAGATATCCAAGTCAGAGTTCGCGCTGCGGATGACGGCACTTGGGGGGAGTGGACGCACCTGCACACTCATAACTCTGGCGCCGAGCCAGGCCAGCAGGCGACCGCTGTGCGGGCTGGGACGCGCAGTGTGTTTTTCGGGGACTCGGATGCCGTTCAGGTGGCCGTGATGGATGCTGCGGACGGTGGCGCCATTGCCGATATCGAACTGGTTTTGGTTGGATCGCCATTGCCCGATTTCGATGCCGCCACCGCTCCGGACTTAACCGCGCGAGCGCGTGCCATCCCCGGTGCCGCCCAACCGCCGCAAATCATCACGCGTGCCCAATGGGGAGCGCGGGCGCCGTCCTGCCAACTCGATGTTGCGGATTCTTTTAAGGTGGCCGTGGTACATCATACGGCTGATCCGAATAATCTTGCCAACCCTGCCCAAGCGATGCAACGAATCCGAAACGATCAGGCGTATCACATGGATTCCAACAAATATTGCGATATCGGTTATCACTTTTTGGTGGACCCGTGGGGCAATATTTATGAAGGCCGCGCCGGGAGCATTGATCGGGCGATAGTCGGAGTTCATGTTGGCGGGTTTAACACTGGCGCGCTCGGTATTGCCATGCTCGGAAACTTTAATGATCTGGCGCCGGCTAATGCGATGTTGGAGGCAGTCGGCGATATCATTGGTTGGCGGTTTGCCGTTTATAATAAGCCGGTTATCGGTGAGGTAACTCTGACAGTTGGACAGGGTAGCGCCTTGCGATATCCAAGTGGTGCTTTGGTGCCTATTGGGACACAGATTTCCCGGCCCATCATAACTACGCATCGCGATTTGGGTAGTACTGATTGCCCTGGCCACCTCACCGATGCTGGCCGGTTGGATATCATTCGTACTGCTGCTAATAGGTTCCAGCAGTTATCCCTTTCCCGGTGGTATGGGGAGTTGCGTTATGATACTGCGGCGGCGTTGGCTAAAGAGTTTTTCCCGAATGCGTCTGAGGCTTTTATTGCGACGGGTCGGAATTTCCCTGATGCGTTAGCGGCGGCTGCTGTAGCTGGTAGTCGGTGGGCGCCCGTTTTGTTGGTTGATGCGGGCCAAACTCAGGCAGCGGTAACTCGAATGAACGCGATGCCGGGATTACGGCAGATTCATATTGTGGGTGGCACTAGTGTGGTTAGCTCGCAGTTAGAGAGCGAACTCCGCAGTAAGGTTACTATTCCTGGTGCTACTTTTGCGCGGTGGTATGGGGAGTTGCGTTATGATACTGCGGCGGCGTTGGCTAAAGAGTTTTTCCCGAATGCGTCTGAGGCTTTTATTGCGACGGGTCGCAATTTCCCTGATGCGTTAGCGGCGGCTGCTGTAGCTGGTAGTCGGGGTGCGCCCGTTTTGTTGGTTGATGCGGGTCAAATTCAGGCAGCGGTAACTCGGTTGAACGCGATGCCGGGGTTGCGGCAGATTCATATTGTGGGTGGCCCTAGTGTGGTTAGCTCGCAGTTAGAGAGCGAACTCCGCAGTAAGGTTACTATTCCGGGTGTTACTTTTGCGCGGTGGTATGGGGAGTTGCGTTATGATACTGCGGCGGCGTTGGCTAAAGAGTTTTTCCCGAATGCGTCTGAGGCGTTTATTGCGACGGGTCGCAATTTCCCTGATGCGTTAGCGGCGGCTGCGGTAGCTGGTAGTCGGGGTGCGCCCGTTTTGTTGGTTGATGCGGGTCAAACGCAGGCAGCGGTAACTCGAATGAATGCGCAGCAAGGCCTCCAGCGGGTTCACATCGTAGGCGGGTATAGTGTGGTGACTTGGCAAACCGAAAGCGATATCCGGAGCAAGCTGTACGTTCGTTAAGCCCGTTGGCGAGGATGGGATGGTCAGGGCGGACGGTTTGGCCTAAACACCCCACGACCACTAGGACATTGGTGGGGGACGGCGGCAGCTGGCGACATCTGTTAGGCTAGCTGCATGAAGTTTGGGCATTTTGATGATGCAAACCGCGAGTATGTGATTGACACCCCGAAGACGCCTTACCCGTGGATAAACTATCTAGGCTCCCAAGAGTACTTTGCGCTAATCAGTAATACCGGTGGCGGCTATTCATTTTTCCGGGATGCCAAGATGCGGCGGTTGCTGCGATATCGGTATAACAATATCCCCACCGACATCGGCGGTCGATACACCTTTATCAACGATGGCGGAGATGTTTGGACGCCCACTTGGTTGCCGGTCAAAGCTGATTTAGATCATTATGAATGTCGGCATGGGATGGGTTATTCCATTATCACGGGTGAACGCAATGGCCTGAAAGTATCGACAACTTATTTGGTAGCGCTCGGCGAAACCGCTGAACTGCAAAAAATCACTTTCACCAACACGTCCGGTAAACCCAAAGATATTAAGGCATTTCCTTATGTCGAATTCTGCTTATGGAACGCCGAAGACGACCAAACTAATTACCAGCGTAACTTATCGCTTGCCGAGGTTGAGGTAGAGCGGGACGGTAAACTAGAAGTAACTGGCCGCCCGCTTGCGGCTGATGGCAATCGGGATTCCACTCGTCCCACCTATACCGAAATCTCCGACCCAGATGCTGGCAAGTTCACCGGTGCTGCCATTTATCATAAAACCGAATACCGTGAGCGTCGCGATCATTATGCGGTGTTTGCTGTCAATGTACCCACCGAGGGTTTTGACACCGATCGCGATTCTTTTGTCGGACTATACAACTACTTAGGCGAAGCCCAAGTGCCGCGCGAAGGACATTGCCATAATTCCATTGCGTCTGGTTGGTATCCGATTGGCGCGCATGAAATACATTTGACGTTAGCGCCGGGGGAGAGCAAAGAAGTTGTGGTGGTATTGGGTTATATCGAAAATCCCGATGCCGAAAAATGGGCGGATGACACCCATCAGATTATCAACAAAAAACGCGCCCACGAATTGTTGGGAAAGTTTAGCACGCCCGAAAAGTTCGATAACGCCTTGGCAGCTTTGAAAGTATACTGGACTGATCTGCTAAGTAAATATAAGGTGAAGTCCACCGATGAGAAACTCGACCGGATGGTAAACATCTGGAACCAATATCAGTGTATGGTCACGTTCAATATGAGCCGGTCGGCCTCATACTTTGAAACCGGCATTGGCCGGGGTATGGGCTTCCGCGATTCCAACCAAGATCTGCTGGGCTTTGTCCATCTAGTGCCGGAACGCGCCCGGGAACGCATTATTGATATCGCATCCACCCAATTCCCAGATGGCTCGGCATATCACCAATATCAGCCGCTTACCAAGCGTGGTAATCATAATCTCGGCTCCGGTTTTAACGATGACCCGATGTGGTTAGTGGCGGGTGTGGCCGGTTATATTAAAGAAACTGGCGATTGGGGTATCCTGAAAGAGCCAGTACCGTTCGACAATGCGCCTGGTTCCGAGCAACCGCTTATGGAACACCTGAAACGCTCATTCGACTTTGTGGTTAGTCATCTGGGCCCGCACGGCTTACCGCTAATTGGCCGCGCCGACTGGAATGACTGCCTCAACCTGAACTGCTTCTCGTCAACGCCAGGCGAGAGTTTCCAGACTACGGAAAACCAAGCCGGGGGAGTAGCCGAATCCACCTTTATCGGTGCCCAATTCGTCTTATACGGCAAAGATTATGCCGAATTGTGTGATCACTTAGGGAACCATGATGAGGCAAACCGAGCGCGCGGTGCAGTCGAGAAAATGCGCGAAAACATGCTGCTGCACGGCTGGGATGGGAACTGGTTCCTCAGAGCTTATGACTATTATGGCGAACCGGTTGGTACCCATAACGATAAAGAGGGGCAAATTTGGATTGAGCCGCAAGGCTTCGCGGTAATGGCTGGCATCGGGGTGGATTCTACCGATCCCACGTCACAGGCATATCAGGATTCCCCGGCCGGAAAGGCGCTGGCATCGGTCGACAAATACCTCAACACCCCCCACGGGATGGTATTACAATATCCGGCCTACACCACCTATCAAATAAAGCTAGGTGAAGTTTCCACCTATCCGCCAGGATATAAAGAGAATGGCGGCATTTTCTGTCACAATAACCCGTGGGTGACCATCGCGGAAACCGTCGTCGGAAATGGCAAAAAGGCGTTCGATTTGTATAAGCAAATCACCCCGGCCTATCGCGAGGATATCTCCGAAGTCCACCGCTTAGAGCCTTACGTTTATGCTCAGATGATTGCGGGTAAAGAAGCGCCCAAGCACGGCGAGGCCAAAAACTCTTGGCTCACCGGCACGGCGGCGTGGAACTTTGTTACGGTGTCGCAATACCTGCTGGGCATCCGACCTGACTACGATGGGCTGATTGTTGACCCTCAAATCGGCCCCGAGGTGCCAGACTTTGAGGTGACTAGGGTCTGCCGGGGAGCGACCTACCACATCAAGGTACACAACTCCGGCCAACCGGGCGCCCGCGCCACCCTCACCGTGGACGGCAAACCCATCGAAGGCCGCCTCGTCCCCTACGCCACCCCAGGCTCCACCGTAGAAGTTACGGCCACGTTATGAAATTGTCATTACCCGAGGCCACTACCCCTACTGTTCCTTATTGATGAGCGCCCGGAACGGGGACGTTTCGAAGCGAACATCAGCCGTAGTGGAGACGGCGACCGCTAGGTCGTCGTCGTGAGTGGTTTGCGAGGAATGTCCCCGTGGAGCGGCGCGTCCGCAGCAAACACGGGTGAACTACAACAAGAGAGGTAAACACATGGTCGTCGCCCATCTTATACCCGGTTCGCGGCTGCCTGCTCCAATGACGGCGGTGCCCTATGTGCCGACGCGCCCGCTGGCACCGACGGAGAACGCGCACGGCGAGGTGAAGTTTCCGGCGGGGTTTTTGTGGGGCGTAGCGACCAGCGCGCAGCAGATTGAGGGGGCGGCGTTTGAGGATGGGCGCGAACCGTCTATCTGGGATGTGTTTACCCGCAAGCCCGGCGCGATTATTGATGGCAGTAACGCCGATGTTAGTTGCGATCATTATCATCGGATGCCCGCCGACGTGGCCTTGATGAAAGCGATGCACCAAAAGGGTTATCGGTTCTCGACCTCCTGGGCGCGAGTGATGCCCGATGGGCGGCGAGTCAATAAGAAAGGCTTAGACTTTTACTCTCGGCTGGTTGATGAATTACTCGCAGCCGACATCGTGCCATTTTTGACATTATATCATTGGGATTTGCCAGCGATATTGCAAGATAACGGCGGCTGGCCTAATAGAGATACTGCCTATCGGTTTGTGGATTACACGATGGCGGTGCACGAGACGTTAGCCGACCGCGTGCGCTCTTGGACCACGATTAACGAGCCGTGGTGTGCGTCGTACTTAAGCTATATCAGCGGGGAACATGCGCCCGGACACCATAGCCGGGCCGAGGGAATAGCGGCGGCACATCATCTGTTATTAGCGCACGGGTTAGCCGCAAGTACCATCAAGGATGAAGACCCAACCGCCGTCATCGGCATCGCCCTAAACTTATGGCCATTTGATGCCGCCGACCCAGAAAACCCTGCCGATGTCGCAGCGGCCATAAAGAAAGATGGCACCGATAATCGGGCATTCTTAGACCCGGTATTCCGTGGTGTTTATCCAGATGATATCCAAGAATGGTATGGCGAATACCTAACCCGAGTGAATCGGGGTGGGGATTTAGAAATCATCTCAACGCCCATAGATATCCTAGGGATGAACTATTATAACGGCTCGGCAATCAAGTTTGACCCGACCACCGGCGAGCTTGCAGCGGGCGCCGTCCCCGATCCAATCGACGACCGGCGTGGCACTTTGGTAAATGGT
>JGI24699J35502_11133819_pt1 | contig 16317 bp, 14 predicted proteins | sample TergutMp193P4_FD_35502 | JGI IMG/M metagenome (IMG submission 35502) | reverse complement strand
AGGGCTTCTTTACCCCGAGCTGCGCCTGCCGGCTTGCAAGGGGTTATCAATATTCAAGACCTACGGTCTTGTTTTCCGGCTCACCCGCCGCAGCGGATATATTGTCCGTCACGGCGGAATAAAACAAGTGAACAATGTTATTTTTGAGCCCGTTAGGGCTTGGATATTGGTAGAAAAAAATAAAGCCTTCAAACCTTATTGTCCCGTCAGGGACGATATATTGGTATATGTTGTCCCTGCGGGGACACAAAGCGAAGAGGCGGGGTGTTTTTTCTACCAATATCCAATACCTGCGGCATTGATTACAAACCACAAACAATAATAGAACAGTGACGGACAACATGTCCGCCACGGCAGGGGTTCAGGAGAGAGAAGGGCTTCTTTACCCCAAGCTGCGCCTGCCGGCTTGCAAGGGGTTATCAATATTCAAGACCTACGGTCTTGTTTTCCGGCTCACCCGTCTCAGCGGAGATGTTGTCCGTCACGGCGGAATTCGCGGTACACGGTTCACCTTCCGCAAATTCCGGCAAAGGGGCAATAGTCGCAATGTTTCGCAATTTCTGTTTGCATAAACGGGATATCCGGCGAAAAAATATCGTCTGAACAGTTGATGAATGCTTCTTTAAATTCTTCTTTACAACCGGACAAGTTCTCGACGATCACTGTCGGAGCAGAAGCATTTTCTTTTCGGGAAATCCGGGTGGTGAACGATTGCGAAAAAAGATTCCGCAAATAATAAATGCCGGGTTCGACCGGGTATCCGGCATCATTCAGATTTTCATCGTATAACAATGCATACATCAATACCTGCATCAAATCTTTGGGGCGTTTTTCCGATTTTTGATCGAATAATTGGGGAATATCTCTGAAGGTTTGCGTTCCGGTTCCTGTTTTATAGTCCAAAATACGGATGACGCCGTTCACGTTGTCGATCCGGTCGATAAATCCTTTCAGATTCACTTCTTTTCCCGATTTCAACATCATTCTCGCTTGTATTTTCAACTCCGAGGCCAAATAAACAAACGGCGTGTTTTTCCGGTCGACATCAATCATCTGCTTCACATATTTACGGATGATCTCTCCGACCAGAAAATCTCTCCCGGTTAATTTCTTCACCGTCGACGTTTTATGAAAATGCTTTGCAAAGGCCGATTCTATCCTATGCGTGAGAAAATCGTCATCTTTTTTTATGGTTGTCAAAACATCATCGGGCACCGACCGGCCGATAAGCGGCTCGTAAATGTCTTGCATGACTTGATGAAAAATGCTTCCGAAAATACCGGCTTCCACGGTTTCCGACACTTCGTCTTCTTCCGACAATCCTTCGACATACAACCAGTAAAATTTCAAGGGACAATTGATATAGGTATTGACGGCGCTCGCAGACAATGCTTTATCGCCTCCTTTCAGGAAACGGCGCAATTGTTCCGTGACATGGGGATTTTTATTCACCGTGATTGTTTCGGGTTTTGACCATTCGACGTCAAATGTCAACAGTTTTTCGACTATGGGAACACGATAGTGGTATTTCAACTGATAAACAAAGCGACTGACTTCGCCCGTTTGTAATCCTTCCGAACGAGTGTCGTAAAGCAAAAATATCCGCTTGGCACCGGACGCCAACCGATAAAAATTATATGCAAGTATACTGTCATGATGCTCATTATCAGGCATATAAAATCCTTTCCGCAAATTATACGGAATGAACGAATGAAGCGGATCCCGTTTGGGATAAACCCCTTCATTCATCGAAAGAATGATGATGTTCTCGAAATTCAGCGCCCGGGTTTCCAAAGCGCCCATGATTTGCAATCCGGATAAAGGTTCTCCCACAAAAGGAATGTTAACTCCCGAAACAATTTTTTTCAACAACCGGAATCGGGTGTCCGGGCTCATTTCAAATGTCAGACCCGAAAAAAGACTTTTCAACCTGCCGACCGTCAAATAATAATGATAAATAAATTCTTTTTCCAAGTGAACCGGAGTCGCCCGTTCGTCGTCCGAATCAACATCGACAACGGCCTGTTGAAAATATTCCAATAAATCCTGCAGATAACCGGTCAAATCCGGACTTTCCGGCGTTCGAAAAATCAAGTCGAAAACCGGATGTCGCGGAATGTCTTCTCTCTTCAAAAAGAACCGGTTGAATCTCCGGATGTCGGCGACCAGACGGGCGGTTTCTTCCGGCGCAAAAAACGAAACATAGCGATGATTCAATATCGGAACCACATATTTATAATAATATACCGGTTCACCGGACGAAACGCGCACATTACGCTGCATTTCCATGATATGATCCATCAATCCGGCAATCGGCGTTACAGCAAGCGGATATCCCATCGTGACATTAATCGGATCAATCGCTTCGGGAACGGAATGCAACACCGGCAGCAACAACCGTTCGTCCGGTAATATCACAGCCGTGTTGATGGCTTCGGAAGTTTCGGGAATCGCTTTTTCGGCCGATAATCGTTCCAAAATCCGGCACATTTCCTTCGCTTGTCCCACCGACGAAGGTATTCCGATCAACTCTATTTCGGGCCGGTGATCGAACAATTCCGTGTGCCGGATTAATTCGTATTTCGAAGGAAAACGGATTTTATTTTCCGCTATGAAAAAAGAAGATTTATTGTCGGAATCTTTCACCCACGGGGCATCATAATCCCAATAAAAATCGGCGATTCCCGAATTCTTCAAATCGGTCAATAAAACGATTTCAGCGGTCGACAAAGCGTTAAATCCGATAAAAACAAGGCGGGAAAACGGCAGATCAAGGTCTTCCTTTGCTTTCGACTTTTCGGCAACCGAGCGGAAAAGCATTCCTTCATAAACCGTGCCTTTTTGCTCCAGCCTTTTTTTCAGTGTAAAATAAACCGGATACAAAATTTCCCATAACCGGAGAAAATCTTTTTTTTGCGGATTGTCTCCGATCGGGATAAAACCGGCCCAAAAGCGACGGACGGCGGCAATCTGATCCTCCGTCAAACCGAAAAACCGACTGTCGATTTCCTTCAAATCGGTGACATTGACAAACAATTGCCGTGCATCGACCATGTATTTGTCCACATCATCAAAATCTTTCAACAGCATCTCGCCCCAAAAAACAAACTCGTCGAATGTTTCCGGAGAACAGCTGATTTCTTTGTAAACGTCGTAAATTTCAAACAGCAATCCGATGTTATCGGCAATTTGCCAATCCGACAATTTAAGGAATAAATCGCCGATTGTCATGATCTCCGGTGAAAAAAGAGGCTTTTGCGCTATTTTCGCCAAATATTTCTGAAAAAAAATTCCCGCACGCCGATTGGGAAACACAAACCCGATGTTTAATAAATCGGAGGCGTGTTTCCGGTAGAATAATCCGGCCACTTGACGAAGAAAAGGATCCATTAAGTCAAAGTTAAGAGTTAAGAGTTAAGAATTAAAAGTTAAGAATGAATATAAAAACGATACAAAACCGGACGATTTATTACTTTTGCACCGGCAACATGGAACATTTCGACAACGAACTCGGACGAATACAATTCCGCCGCAATGAAAAGGCCAAACGATTTATTTTCCGAACGCAACCCGACGGGATTTTAATCACGTTACCGAAACATGCAAGCGTTTCGGAGGCATTGCTCGCTCTCGAAAAATTGCGGGGAAAATTAGTCCAAAAAAAGAAACATGTCGTCCACCGGTTATTGGATGAAAATACCGATTTAAAGACCAATACGTTCTCCGTCCGCATTTTCCGCACGGAAAGGGCCAATTTTTACTTTTCCCGCAAAGACGAATTTTTATATATTGCCTGCCCCAAAGATACCGATTTTTCTCACACCGAAACACAAACCATTTTACGTTCGGGCATCGAACGCATGTTGCGTGCCGAAGCCAAACGTGTTTTACCCGGCAGATTGGATCTTCTGGCCAGAAAATATCGTTTTTCGTTTGCCGGACTGAAAATCAACAGCAGTAAAAGCCGTTGGGGAAGTTGTTCGGGAAAGAAAGGCATTAATTTATCGTTTTACCTGATGCTGCTGCCCGATCATCTGATTGATTATGTATTGCTTCACGAACTTTGTCATACCGTGGAAATGAATCACGGTCTTCATTTTTGGAAACAGATGGATGCCGTCACGGGAAGCCGGTCGAAAATCCTGAGAAACGAATTGAAAGGATATAAGACGGGATTTTGAGGGATAGTCGGCGGGGTGACAAGTTCCGGATGTCACAAAAAAGCGTATCTTTGCAAACATTCATTTTTAGATTAAAAACAAGCTGTAATTCTTAATTTTCACTGATCATGCGTCACTTCACAAACGTACACGACTTGGGCAATTTGAAATCGGCATTGCGGGAAGCCGCCGAGATTAAAGCCGACAAATTCAAATACGATCAATCGGGTAAAAACAAAACCCTGATGATGATTTTTTTCAATTCGAGTTTACGTACCCGTTTAAGCACCCAAAAGGCGGCGATGAATTTGGGCATGAACGTGATGGTGCTCGACATCAACCAAGGCGCATGGAAGCTCGAAACGGAGCGCGGCGTCGTGATGGACGGCGACAAGCCGGAACATATTTTGGAAGCCATTCCCGTGATGGGTTGTTATTGCGATGTGATCGGCGTAAGGGCTTTTGCCCGGTTCGAAAGCCGGGACGATGATTACGGAGAAAAGATCATCAATCAATTCATCGACCTGTCGGGCCGCCCGGTATTCAGCATGGAAGCAGCGACAAGACATCCGTTGCAAAGTTTCGCCGATTTAATCACGATCGAAGAATATAAGAAAAAAGACAAACCGAAAGTAGTGCTTTCCTGGGCGCCGCATCCGAAGGTTTTGCCGCAGGCCGTCCCAAATTCATTTGCCGAATGGATGAATGAAACCGATTACGAATTTGTCATCACTCATCCCGAAGGATATGAACTTGCCCCCCAATTTGTCGGAAAAGCCGACGTCGAATACGATCAATGGAAGGCATTCGAAGGCGCTGATTTTATTTATGCCAAAAATTGGTCGGCTTATTCCGGCGATAATTACGGAAAAATATTGAGTGTCGATCCGGCATGGACGATCGATTCGGAAAAAATGGCGCATACCGACAACGCTTATTTTATGCACTGTCTGCCCATCCGGCGCAACATGATCACTACCGATGATGTTCTCGAAAGTCCGCAATCGATCGTGATTCCCGAAGCAGCCAATCGCGAAATTTCCGCCCAAGTGGTCTTGAAGCGAATACTGGAAAATCTTTAACCTGTAAGTGCATGGCAGCATTTAATATCTACTATTTTAAACGCAAAGAGGCAAAGACACAAAGTCACAAAGAATTTAAACTTTGCGTCTTTCCGCTTTTGCAGTTTGGCGTTTAAAATATAAATTATTTTTTGCGACATACTTACCGATCAAATTATCAAATTGTAAATTGTAAAATTGTAAATTAACATGAGTTTACCTGAACCGGCAGCGAAAAAAAAACGGATTGTCATCATCGGCGGCGGATTTGCCGGCACGAAGCTGGCCCAACGATTGGACAGCAATTTATTTCAACTTGTTCTGCTGGATAAAAACAATTACCGGCAATTTCAACCCTTAATATATCAAGTCGCATCATCGGGATTGGAACCGAGCGCCATCTCTTTTCCGTTCAGAAGAGCTTTCCGCAAGAAAAAAGATTTCCATTTCCGAATGGCGGAAGTTATCCGGATCATCCCCGAAGAAAACCGGTTAATCTGCAACATCGGTTCAATCGATTATGATTACCTGGTGATTGCCGGCGGAACCGACACCAATTATTTCGGCATCGAAAACATCAAAAAAAATGCCATGCCCATGAAGACGGTAAGTGAAGCATTGGGGCTGCGCAATACGATTTTGACTCATTTCGAAAAAGCTTTGCTGGCCGAAACAGATGAAGACAGACAGACTTTGCTCAACATTGTTGTTGTGGGCGGCGGTCCGACCGGCGTGGAAATTTCGGGAGCATTGGCCGAGATGAAACGATATATTCTTCCTAAAGACTACCCTGAAATCGATTTTGAGTTGATGCAGATTTATCTTTTTGAAGGCGCCGATAAATTGTTGGGGAGCATGTCGCAAGAATCGTCCGACAAATCATCGGATTTTTTACGGCAATTAGGGGTAAAAATATATTTAAATTCATTGGTGAAAGATTATGTAGACGACAAAGTTATTCTCGCGGACGGAAAAGAAATCAGAACCAAAACATTGATTTGGAGCGGCGGAGTCATAGCCAATGCGCCGGAAGGAATCAACCCTGAAACACTTGCACGCGGAAAAAGAATTAAGGTCAATTCGTTCAACCGGGTTGAAATTTATGATAATATTTTTGCCGTCGGAGATGTCTGTTTCCAAACGGAAGAAAATTATCCCGACGGACATCCGCAGGTGGCACAAGTCGCCATCCAACAGGCAAAGCTGCTGGCCGAAAACTTTCCGAAAATCGTCAAAGGCGAAAAACCGACGCCGTTTTCATACAAAGATAAAGGAAGCATGGCCACCATCGGCCGTAACAAAGCAGTGGTCGACTTAAAAAATTTCAAGATCCAAGGTTTTTTTGCCTGGTATATTTGGATGTTTGTCCATTTACTTTTCATCATGGGGGTTAAAAACAGGGCATTCATCTTTTTGGACTGGATCTGGAGTTATGTGACTTATGATCAACCGCTGAGATTGATTATCAAGCAGTCAGGCAGTTGAAAGTTAAGAGTTAAGAGTTAAGAGTTAAAATTACTGATTATAAGTATATGGCTGAATTTAATATCTATTATTTCAACTGCAAAGACACAAAGTCGCAAAGAATTTAAACTTTGCGTCTTTCTCTTTGCGATTTGGCGTTTAACATATAAACCTGTTTTTGAGATATACTGATCATGAAAAAAATATTCATGCTTTTTATCATCGGAACCGCTTCATTTCGGTGTTTTTCGCAGACCGTCGATGATCCCGGTAAAACGGCTGCTTTTGCGCCGGATTCAATCATGACGCCTCCTCCCGTCGTTGAAATAACGCCGGCTGAAATCTCCGACTCCGATCCTGCACCGGCTGTCGTTGCCGAGGATCAATCTCATTCCGTTTATGAAAAAGCATTGGATGCCGTTCAACTCGGCGATCGTTTTTTGATTCTGATTTACGATCCGGAGCATGATTGGTGCTGCTACGATTCCAATCCGTTTCAAATTTCCGCCACGGTCGATGATTACGAAATCGAATTGAACAAACGGTTCGTTATTTTACCCGTCAACCCCGACAATAAAAGAATCTTGACAAAATTCGGCATCCGGAAATCACCGACCATGATCATTTTGTCTTCACGGGAACGTGTGATTTACTCTTTGCAAAACAAGGATATCGAAAGTTCCATGCACTCCGTTTTCGGAAATGATCTTTATGATCCGGAAAAATTGTATGATGTATTAAAAAACTTTTAAATAGTAATTTTTAACCCCGTTGACGCTATGAATTAAGAGTTAAGAATTAAGAGTTAAGAGTTTAATAATAGTGAAATTTGTTTCGGAGGGAAATATAAATGACAAGTTGTCGAGCGTTATATCCGATGTATAAAATGAGATCAGGATTTCAATAATTCCTGAACTTCAGTCTTCAGTAAAGGCAAATGATTGACAACAATGCTCCATAAAATATCCACCGTCAAAGAGTCATATCCGTGAATAATATAATTTCGAGTATCTACGATTTTACGTGCATTCGTAATAGAAATAGTACCATCATCTTTGAGTATGCGGTTCATTGCCTCACCGATAATCTCGATATTTCGTTCAATAGCACGCCTCAAAAGCATATTATTAAGAAATTCGTCATATTTTTTCGGTAAAGTTTTAAAACAAACATCTATTTCATCAATGGCAATCAGAATATCCTCAAGATGTTTCTTTATTCTATCGTCCATATATTAAGGTTTTTGTGTTTTCGATATTTTTTCTGAGGTAGGAATTTCGGATAGGTTGTTCTTCCAATAAATCGACTTGTCTGCCCAAAAGATTTTCCAACGCATATTTGAAGTCAAAATAATTAAGAAAGTGGTCTTTTACTGCCGCTTTATCAAAATCAACAATCAAATCCACATCACTTTGTTCATTAAATTTATCAGTAAGAACAGAGCCAAAAGCAAACAGCCGCCGCACATTATATTTGCTGCATAAATCTATTATTTGATTGATATACAGGTCGATAAGATTCATCATGTTTATATTTTCAATATGTAAAGGTAGTGAAAATTTTGAAATGCAAAGAAAACACTCCCCGTTTGGGCGCTAAGAGTTAAGAGTTGAGAGTTAAGAATTAAGAGTTAAAAGTTGAAAATTAAACGTTAAAAGTTTGAGTATTTCCTCATTCGAATGACAAAACCTTTAATTTTACCACTCCTTAACTCTTAACTCTCAATTCTTAACTCTTAACTTTTAACTTTTAACTTAAAATGAAAAAGCTTATTTTTTACCTGATTGCTTTTTATGGCAGCATATCGGCATTCGGACAGCCCATGAATGCCCGATTTCCTTCGGGAAGATATAAAATGGCGGCAAATGGCTTTTCCATTTATTTATATGTAACCGATGACAACCGTTTTGCTTTTCAGGCAAAAACAGGCGGTTCTTTCGATGATGCCCCCCTGTTTTTCAACGATTTTTTGATTAAAGGTCTGTACACCCAAATCGGAGACACGATTTTTCTTCAACCGGATTCATGTTATACCAAATACCGTGTTCAGTACAAAAATTCCGCCGAGGTTAAAAAGGATAAAATCCGCCTGACCATCAAAGGGTTTTCAGATTATGACGGCACCAAAATATCCGTAAATAATACCCTGAACATCGAAACCGCCATGCCGACAGACAGTTTGTTCAACGAGTCGGCAAAGCGTAAAACCGGCAAGAAAAAGGATTTGACATTTACGGTCGATAAAGCAGATTCTCTTTTCCTGATCCATCCGGGATATTACAACGACGAGGTATTTGCTTATGCCCTGCCGAAAGATGCCGACGAATTGATCGTCGAAAAATTGTCAACCGGAACTGAAAAGTTTCCCGACTTTATAAAAGGATTCAAAGGCGAAAATGCCAACGAGATCGTTTTAGCCGATAAAAACACCGATAATAAAAAGCTTCGGCCCGATATCATCAGTCTGTTTTATGTGGGTGACGTACCCGACAGTCGCATCACCGGAATTGATCAATTCACGCCGTTACCGGGATATTATTTTACGACTGATTACAAGTATTACAGCATCAAAAAAAACGAAGATGATAATGCCCTGGCAGGTGCAGATACCATTCCTCCTTATGCGCCGGAAACGATGGAGTCGCTTCCCGAATACCGGTCTTTCAATGACGCCCGAAATGCTTCCGTCAAAGAAAATAAATATCTGATCCTGTATTACGAAGACCGGAATGCGCATGAATGCGACGAACAACCGGCATCGGAATATTTGACCGATCTGTTGAATCGTCTTCAAAAAGCATCGGAATTTAATCGTTATTTTATTCTCTATGAAGCATCTGCAAACGATAAATCCGTTTTCGAAAAATACCGGGCGACCGAATATCCGTCGACGGTTATTTTGGCTCCCGACGGAACATTAATGTATATTTCCGAGAGCGATTGCTTTCAAAGTATATTGTACGACCGCCTTTATTATCTTTATTATACTCCCGAAACGTTCAACGGATTATTGAACCGGATTTATTCGGAGGCAGTTCTTGCTCCGGCCATGGCGAATGCAAAAATACCGGCCAAAAAACAGTTGGAGCAATATCTTTCCGATGTTGTTCCGGGTGAAAATACCGACTATTCCTATTTCACCTCTTTTTGGGAAGATGATAACTTTCCGAACCGGGATATTTCCGTCGATTCGGCTCAAACGGTGAAATATCTCGACCTGCTCGTCAACAATTATTACAGGAAAGAAACTCCGGATTCCTCAAAAATCGCATTGGTGAAAAGAATTTTGTCATTTAACCCGTCATCCGGCGGCTATAACTATCTGTATCCGGCGCTGAGTGAAAATGAACTTACTCCCGGATACCGGTATTTGGCCGAAACGTATGAAAAATATCCGAATTTGCCCGATCGAGCCGGGATACTCAAATTTATGAATGATCAAATCCAAAATATTTATTATTCGAATGATGACCTTGATTCAAAACAGGCGTTTTATTTATCGGCAGTTAAAAGCGCACCGTCAATCATCCCGTTGGAAATGCCCCTGATCATTTATACGTTCCCTCAAGCGAATCCGGATGCGGAAAATCCGAATGCCGATGCAGACAGTCTGATTACCGGATATTTGAATGAATGGCTGTCGGGAAATAATCTTACACAAAAAATCAATGTTTCTTTCGAAAAGATTTACGCGAATCAAAAAGAAGAACTGATCAATGTCTTATCCTCCTCCATGAGGTATTCGGATGATGATGACGAAGAAGGAAATCCGGAACAAAAGGACTCGCTGAAAGCGTCTTATAAGAATTTGATTGCCTTTCAATTAAACAATATGGCTTGGTATAGTTACCAATATGTAACATCGGATCGCCAAGACCTCCTTACGCAGGCCCTCTCATGGTCGGAAGCAAGCCTTTCGCTTGACCCCGGAAATCCGTACTTATTAGACACCTGCGCACGACTTTTGTATCGTTCGGGAAAAAGGCAGGAGGCACTGAACAAACAACAGGAAGCGGTCGACCGGGCCGATCAAGTCAACAGCAGCCATGCTCGTCGCGAAATGAAAAATGCGCTTATCCGGATGAAAAACGATACGTTGTGGTAAGGTAACTTCGTTTAATATTTTAAAACCCGAACGTATATCCGACCGTATAAAAGATATTATTGCCATAGGGGGAATAATCATTTTGAACGACATCATATTGAATCATCATCATCACTCCCCCGGCATTTCCGGCGGGGATGCGTATACCCGCTCCGAGCAAAAGCACCGGGACGAATTTGTCGGCGGAGACTTCATATCCGCTGTAATATTTATCTTTACCCCATAAATAATCGGCTTCGGGTTGAACGGAAAGCACAATGTTCCGGATCGGATAAAACCGTCCGAAGATATTGAATCCCGCATAACTTCTCGTGTATTTATATTCATAAAAATCAGCGCTTTGATAAGTGTAAGAAATTCCAACCCCCGCAGCGCAATATTGATTAAAAGCATATCCTACCTGCGGGGAAATATCAACCAGCGTATAATCCCCGAATTGTAATCCGAGGCTCCCGCCGAAAAACAGATTTCGTTTGTCGAACGAAGACTTCGTCTGTTCCGGTGATGACGATCTTTGAGTCGTTCCATACCCTGCCGTCCGGGTTGTTCCGGCAGTTTGCCGGCCCGACGACCCGGATGATTTTGTACTCCTTATCGTATCATAACGAAAAGGGGCGGTTCCATAACCGGAATTGGTCGGTGATCCTGTGCGAATGGTATCGTATCGAAATGCCTGCTGTGCATTTGCCGTTGTTAAAGCAAGGCAAACTCCCATAAACAAAAAACGAATCTGTTTCATATGTCTATATTTTTGATTCGACAAAAGTATATTTTATTTGTCTAACTCAAAAATATTCAGGTTATTTGATTCGCATGAATAACCGGCAGTCGACTCGTATGCTTTTTTGTTATCTTTGCGTACAATTTTAAAATACAAGGGGATGGAAGATGTCAAAGACAAAATAAAGCGGCTTCGGGAAGAATTGCATCAACACAATTATAATTATTATGTTTTGTCGGCCCCTGTTATTTCAGACTTCGATTTCGACATGAAAATGAAGGAATTGCAAGAACTTGAAAATACTTATCCCGAATTTTACGACCCCAATTCCCCGACACAACGTGTGGGAAGCGACTTGAACAAACGCTTTGCTCAGGTCGTACACCGTTATCCGATGTTATCCTTGGCCAATACATATTCCGAAGGTGAAATCAACGATTTTTACGAACGGGTGAAAAAAGGATTGAACGAAAAATTCGAAATTGTTTGTGAATTGAAATATGACGGAACATCCATTTCTTTAACCTACAAGAACGGAGAATTGGTTCAAGCCGTCACACGAGGTGACGGAATACAAGGCGATGATGTCACCGACAATGTAAGAACCATCAGAAGCATTCCGTTGAAACTTCACGGCAAAGGATACCCCGATGAATTTGAAATCCGCGGGGAAATTTTGATGCCGTGGACGGTATTCGACGCGCTGAACAAAGAGCGGGAGGAACAAGAAGAACCATTGTTTGCCAATCCGAGAAATGCCGCGGCGGGAACGCTCAAATTATTGAATCCGTCGACAGTGGCAACCCGTAAATTGGATGCTTATTTTTATTATCTGCCGGGCGGGAATCTGCCGACCGACAAGCATTATGAAAACCTTCTGAAAGCCCGCGAATGGGGATTTAAAATTCCGTATACCACCAAGAAATGTTCTTCTCTCGAAGAAATCTACGAATACATCAATTATTGGAATGTCGAACGGAAAAATCTTCCGATCGCCACAGACGGAATCGTACTGAAAGTAAACTCCCTGCTCCAACAAAAAAATCTCGGATTTACGGCAAAATGTCCCCGTTGGGCCATTTCGTACAAATTTCAGGCGGAACAGGCTGTTACCACGCTTCGTTCGGTAAGTTATCAGGTCGGAAGGACCGGCACGATCACTCCGGTTGCCAACCTCGATCCCGTACAATTATCGGGAAGCATGGTGAAAAGGGCGACATTGCATAATGCCGACATCATGGAAGGCCTCGATTTGCATATCGGAGATCGGGTATTCGTAGAAAAAGGAGGCGAAATCATTCCCAAAATCGTGAAAGTGGATGCCGGGATTGCTGACCGGGGCGAAAAAGTCGAATTTATCAAAAATTGTCCCGAATGCGGCACTCCGTTGATCCGGAGCGAAGGCGAAGCAGCTCATTACTGCCCCAACGAAACCGGTTGTGCACCCCAAATCAAAGGGAAAATCGAACATTTTGTCAGTCGTCGGGCCATGGACATCGACGGAATGGGGCCGGAAACCGTGGATCTGTTATTCCGCTTGAACATACTGAAAGATGCAAGCGATCTTTATCAACTCCAATGGCAGGAGCTGGCCCGACTGGAAAGGCTGGGGGAAAAATCGGCCAAAAACATTGTCGCTGAAGTCGAAAAATCGAAGCAGGTTCCTTTCGAGCGGGTTTTGTTTGCATTAGGAATCCGTTATGTCGGCGAAACCGTGGCAAAAAGGATCGCCAAAAATCTGAAAAACATCGATGCTGTCCGGAACACTTCCGAAGAAGAATTGACCGGCATCGACGAGGTCGGTTCCCGTATCGCACAGAGCTTAAAAAACTATTTTTCGAAAGATTATAACACGATTTTGATCGAGAAGTTAAAAACCGCAGGATTGCAATTCTCATTGGACGAAAGTATTCTCGCGGAACAAACGAATAAGCTGCAAGGACTTACCATCGTCATCAGCGGAACATTCACCAAACATTCCCGCGATGAATACAAAGCATTGATCGAACAGCACGGCGGAAAAAGTTCCGGAGCGGTATCCAAGAAAACCGGCCTGTTGATTGCCGGTGAAAACATGGGCCCCGCCAAACTGGAAAAAGCACGTGCATTCGGCATCAAAATGATCAATGAAGACGAGTTTCTGGAAATGATACGTTGAAAAAGGAAAACGATAAAAAATCGAATCCGGGATCATGTCCTTTAAACAAATGAAATGCTACTTTTACCTTATTATATTAACCTGTCATTTTTTCAGTCGGTATGTTCTCTGAAAATCAAAATTGTCAGTATTTTCATGCCGGAAAAAATTTTTTCCCTCGTCCGACGGAATTGATAATTGGTAAGAAAACCAATAAATCGATGATTTTCAATAAAATATCTTTTTGTCGGATTGATTTTATCGGAATGATTTTTTCTTTTGGCACATTATTCGCAGAGAGTAAAGACAGAAAATCAAATATACTTATCAAATAATTTCAAAATTCAGTAATTATGAAAATTAAACCATTAGCAGACAGAGTTTTAATTAAGCCTGCCGCTGCAGAAGAAAAAACAGCAAGCGGAATTATCATTCCCGATTCGGCAAAAGAAAAACCGTTAAAAGGTGAAGTCATTGCCGTCGGAGACGGTACCAAAGATGAGCCGATGACATTGCAGGTCGGACAAAATGTTTTGTATGGAAAATATGCCGGTACCGAATTGGAATTGGAAGGCGTAACTTATCTGATCATGCGTCAATCCGATGTGTTGGCAATCATTTGAAAAGTCAATCGTTTTAGTAATTAGGTAATAAAAAAATCTTAAAAAAATGGCAAAAGAAATCAAATTTAATATTGAAGCTCGCGACCTGTTAAAAAAAGGTGTTGACGAGTTGGCAGATACCGTAAAAGTAACACTCGGCCCGAAAGGTCGCAATGTAATTCTCGAGAAAAAATTCGGCGCTCCTCAAATCACCAAAGACGGAGTGACAGTCGCTAAAGAAATTGAATTAGCCGATCCGTATCAAAACATGGGGGCGCAAATGTTGAAAGAAGTGGCTTCCAAAACCGGTGACGATGCGGGCGACGGTACGACTACCGCCACAGTCTTGGCTCAATCCATCATCAACGTCGGATTGAAAAATGTTACCGCGGGCGCCAATCCGATGGATCTGAAACGCGGTATCGACAAAGCGGTTACCAAAGTAGTGGAAAATCTTAAAAAACAATCGCAAGAAGTAGGCGACGATTTCGAAAAAATCGAACAAGTGGCCCGAATTTCCGCCAACAACGACGCCGAAATCGGTAAACTGATCGCCGAAGCAATGAAAAAGGTGAAAAAAGAAGGTGTGATCACCGTGGAAGAAGCCAAAGGAATCGAAACGACGGTGGAAGTGGTGGAAGGGATGCAATTCGATCGCGGATATATCTCTGCTTATTTCGTGACCAATACCGAAAAAATGGAAGTGGAAATGGAAAATCCGTACATCCTGATCCACGACAAAAAAATATCTTCGTTGAAAGAAATGCTTCCTATTCTCGAAAGTGCGGTACAAACAGGCCGTCCGTTACTGATCATTGCCGAAGATGTCGACAGCGAAGCATTGGCCACGTTAGTGGTAAACCGTCTCCGCGGTTCGTTGAAGGTTTGTGCCGTGAAAGCTCCGGGATTCGGCGACCGTCGTAAGGAAATGTTGGAAGACATTGCCGTTCTGACAGGCGGCGTGGTCATCACCGAAGAAAAAGGCTTGAAATTGGATGCCGCAACACTCGACATGTTGGGATCTGCCGAAAAAATCACCATCAACAAAGACAACACCATCATCGTAAACGGTTCGGGCGATAAAAAAGCAATTTCTTCCCGTGTCGGACAAATCAAAGCTCAAATTGAGACCACGACTTCCGACTACGATCGTGAAAAATTGCAAGAACGTTTGGCCAAATTGGCAGGCGGTGTCGCCGTTCTTTACGTGGGCGCTCCTTCGGAAGTGGAAATGAAAGAGAAAAAAGACCGTGTCGACGATGCCTTAAGCGCTACGCGCGCCGCCATTGAAGAAGGAATCGTACCGGGCGGAGGCGTTGCTTACATCAGAGCCATTGAATCGTTGAATAATTTGACAGGCGAAAACGAAGACGAAACGACCGGTATCGAAATCGTAAAACGCGCCATCGAAGAACCGCTTCGTCAAATCGTGGATAATGCCGGAAAAGAAGGTGCCGTGATTGTTCAAAAAGTGAAAGAAGGCAAAAACGATTTCGGGTACAATGCTCAGACAGACGTATACGAAAATTTCTTTGCCGCCGGTGTGATCGATCCTGCTAAAGTAGCCCGCGTTGCGCTTGAAAATGCTGCATCCATCGCCGGTATGTTATTGACCACCGAAGCAGTGATCACCGAAGTGAAAGAAGAACATCCCGCACCGATGGGCAACCCTGGAATGGGCGGCATGGGCGGCATGATGTAATTCCGGTTGGCGAGTAAACGCGAGGTGACGAGTTAAGGCTGCGTGTTCTATACCGAACTTAAATGTAAAAACGGGACATTCAAAAAATTTGGATGTCCCGTTTTTTATATAACTGTTTTTTATTCCCCGGATAATATGCTTGTGTCGCGTCAACGATAAAATACTGTATTTAAATATTTTTTATGATTATCGGATGTTATACCCGGATATTTCCACAGGTTGAATGTAAAAAATGTGTCAATGTTTCAAAAAAAATATTCGTTCTTTTTGTCCCGTCAGGGACAAAATGTTTTCCTCTTCACATTGCGTCCCTGACGGGACTTCGGCCGACGGAGGAATTCTCCCTTCTACCAATATGTTGTCCC
>JGI24699J35502_11133820_pt1 | contig 16386 bp, 32 predicted proteins | sample TergutMp193P4_FD_35502 | JGI IMG/M metagenome (IMG submission 35502) | reverse complement strand
GGCATTATACAACAAAATGCTATTCCTCCCGTGTTAAGCGTATATGATCCGTCGGATTGCCCTATTATTCTTACTTTTGTGCCTTTATCGTATGAAACAATCATTTTTTTTCCCTCTGGACTGTAAGTTAACAGATCATCTAATAATTCCCCTTTCATTCCTATTACATCTTTTGTCATAATAATTTAATTTATAAGTTTTTATATTCTATTGCTTCTAAAAATCGCTTCAAATAAGCGTCGTTTACCGATATTAAGTCCCTTATCGTCTCTATTCCGCTAAAAACTGTCACAGGGTTCATGTTGAACATTTTTGCTATCTCAATAAGCTTGTAGCCGTTATCTCGCAGATAAAGCCAATATACATACCTTGCGGCAGTTGTTTTCCGCAATCTCCTTTTGCTCATAATTTCCGTGAGTGGAATCCCAACACGGTTTGCATATTCTTCTAATTCAATCATATCAAAATGGAATGTTATTTTTTTCATAATAATTCTTTGGCGCCGGCGCATTCTTTGCTAAATTAAATTTATCGTAATCGAAAATTTTAGTCATGCTTTCGTTATATGCAAAGTCTATTTCACCTGTATATCCGTCGCGATATTTTGCAATTATCAGATTACCACGCCCTTTTTCTGCATTCGGGTTGTAGTACTCATCTCGATAGATAAAAATCACCATATCGGCATCCTGTTCGATTGCACCGGATTCTCTTAAATCGGAAAGCATCGGTTTCTTAACTGTTCTGTCTTCTACTTTCCGGCTCAATTGTGCGAGAAGCAATACCGGTATATCCAATTCCTTTGCCAGCAATTTAGCCTTTCGGCTCATCTTCGCAACCTCCTGCTCTCTGATGCTGTTTTTGTTTCCGGAATCTTCAATAAGCTGCAAATAGTCGATAATTACCATTTCGCATTTTCCCTGCTTTTTCAGTAACCGGCATTTACTTTTGATATATTCCATTGTAACAGTTGAATTGGAGTCGATGTAGATTTTGTAATTATACAACTTCCCCACTGCTATCTCAATTTCTTTTGCTTCTTCTATTGAGTTTTTTCCAACTTTATAATCGTTTGGAGGTACGTCCGATTCAGAAAGTAACAGCCTGTCGGATAATTTTACGTCTGTCATTTCCAACTCGAAAATAACAACGGGGGTTCCTTTTTTGGCTGCGGATTTGGCGAAGTGAAGGGCAACGGCTGTTTTTCCCATAGACGGACGCCCGGATATTATTACAAGATTGGATTTCTGCCAACCTCCGGTTATCCGGTTCAAATCTGCAATCCCTGTGTTTATTCCGGACTGTATTCCTTTCCCGTACTTATCCATACGCTCGTACATTTCAGCCACCGACTTGCGCATAATATCCCGAAGCTGCTTTGTCTCCATTCTTCCAGCTGCCGTTTCCTGCAATTTTTCAATATTCCTCGAAACTTCTGAAATAGCATCTTCGATGTCTATTGTTTCGTTAAAACATTTCCCGATTGCATCGCTCATGTATTCAATTGCTTTTCTTGCAATGTATTTTTGGGCAACTATACGGCAATGATATTCCAAATGTGCGCTGGATACAACCTTTTGCAGTATTTGAGTGATATGAGTAATACCGCCTGCTTCTTCAAGTTTTCCAACCCTGCGGAGCTGTTCAACTACTGCAAGCAGGTCAATCGGCTTGTTTTCGGATTCCAATTCCGCACAGGCTTCAAAAATAATCCTGTTTACATTGTCGTAAAACATATCCGGAGAAAGGATATTGCTCGCAACCTCAAAAGCCGTTGTTTCTATCAGAACGGCGCTTAAAATCGCCTCCTCAAGCTCTGTACTTTGCGGCAGGATTCTGTCGGATTGTTCAGAGTTTTCTGTATATTTCATTTGTTTTCCCTTTTTCACGCCCATTGATTACGTCAGCGATTGTTATTTTTGTTTTTTTGACTGTGAGAATAGCATCGTTAATCATTTCAGAAACTTCATTTTCCGTTAATTCCAGAAATAAAATTGTTTTAACAAGCGCTTCAAAAAGCGATTCCGGCGTTTCGTAGAACGCTATAATCAATTTTGCTACTTTTTTTACAACGAATTGCTCATGTGCAATTCCATCTACTTTAATCTGATTGTCCATTTTTTTGTTTGTTTAAAAATTTATCTGTGAAACTTGATTGCTTGTCTTCCAATGACATGGAAGTACTTTTAGTAAGAATTTCATCATTCCAACATTCCTGATTCAAATACGTCTCAAAATTCTTGCGGTACTGTTTATCGGGTGTTGATTGAACGTAAAGCGGTATATGTTTCAATGCGGCCTCTCTGCAATGATTTTTCAGGTTTTCCCATTTTTTCATACTCGTTTTTTTGTTCCCTTTTCTTTCGTATAACTCCCATGCTTTTTCAAAAGAAAGCTCAAAACCATCTCCTTCCCTTTTTAAGGGGGTAGGGGGATTTATATTTTTATTTAGTTTAGTTTCTTTTTGTTTATGTTTAAAGTTGTCGGCAATGTTTTTACACGAAAGGGTGTCGGAAAGGGTGTCGGAAAGGGTGTCGGAAAGGGTGTCGGAAAGGGTGTCGGAAAGGGTGTCGGAAAGGGTGTTATTATTGCACCCTTTTTTAGATTCAACAATTAAATATTGCGTCGCCTTTCTCCTTCCGTTTCCGCTTTTAAAATCAATTAAATCGGCTTGTTTTAGAGTATTACGTGCTTCTTGGATTAATCGTTCACTCATGCCGGAATCCATAGCCAAATACCCGTTGGATTGATTAAACGGATTCTTCCACCCTAACTCATTGCATTTATTAAGCAAAGCAAAATAAAGTGACTTTTCGTTGGGGGTGAATAAATACTCCTTATTCAATACCCAAAACCTGTTTATTAATTCAATATAATTCATGTTTCAAAACGGATGCTTTTCTTTAAAAGTTTTATACTTCCTGCTTTTCTCTATTCTGTACGCCAAATCAGGATATTCTTTGCGGATAATTTCTTTTATCCGTAACGGGTTTTCTGTATGTTCATATCTTTTCATATTATTAAATTTTTATTCTTCTTCTCCTAATTCATCGAGATTGAAACACACACTGTCTCTATCGTCTTTCCTCAAAGACTTACGGTAATTCTCCAATTCCGTAGCTTCAATTACTTTATTGGTGGGTATAAAGATTGTCAGTCCATCTTTCCCTTTAATTGTCGCTCTCATAATTTTTATTTTCATATTATATTTTTTAAAATAGTTTTCATATTTCTATTTCTTTAATTGTATGTCCGATTAAGTACTCAATCGGACATGATTTATAACAACCATATATCGACACTCCGCTAAAAAATCGCTGGCAGCTTATCCTTGATATTTCGATAACGCCTATGTACCGGGTTTTATCTTTCTCAATAAATACCCACATCCCTACTTTCAGGTCTTCTTTTTCAATTGTTCTCATTTTATTTCAGATAAATATTTGCAACCCTGTTTGACCCCCTTTTTAAGTAGTTTTCTTGCCTCTTGACCCGACAATGGTTTTCCATCTACTTCCATAAGACCGAATGGTATTTTTTTATGCCAATAGTAATTTAGCATTCCTTGTATATTCGCGTCTATTGTTTCTTTTTTCATACAAATATCTTTAATTGTCTTTTTCTTTATTTCGTAATATTTTGGTAATTATTTCTCTGTCAAAACGTCTTTCCAATAAGAAAAAAGACTCAATCGCTTCTGTCTTTTGTTTGTATTCACCAATGAAAAACATTTTATCATTATTCTCAAATGCAATATAACTTTTTGATTCTTCAATAAAATAGATGCCTCCACAAAGGTTTTCTTTAATTTTTATCTTAAATCTGCGTGTATCAACCTTAGTAAACAAATCATGTATTTCATCTAAAAGCCAATACAATTTATTTTTAGCATCATCCGATTCGTAAAAATTTATCCGTTTTTTTATTTGTTTTCTTCGATATTCATAATAGTCCTCGCAGACAGCCGGTCGCGTTTTTTTACAGTTATACGCATTGTGTCCACTGTAATTTTTACAGTGAGAGCGACAACACCAAATTCCGGGACACAGAAATTTATTTATCGTTCCTATTGCCGTACATACTTTGCTGAAGCTTCTTTCGGTATTGAATTCTACTACGCTGCTATTTATCAATACCTCCCTAACAAGCGAATAAGAATCTCTGAAGAGAGCTTTGCCTTTCTTTTTAGTTCTATTTAAACAGTCGTCAAACTGATTCAATACTATCATCTGTGGATATCCTAATCTCATAATTTTTATATTATTTGTTATGTTTGTGGAGCGCCCTAATCGAATAGCAGCATCTGAAATGCAGCGCCCCGTTTTCCGGTCTTTCCCGGATGCCATGCCTTGCCCTTCTTCTATTGATACAGCCTGCAAACTCTGTATCTCATCCCTGTGCGCACAGGGCTTCCTTCTTAGTTTGTGCGGGGCGTTACGGAATCGAACCGTATCCCATGTTTGCCCATTACACTACCGCCCCATGTTGCTTACCCTATTCTCGCGGACCGGATAAGCCAATAAAATGAAATAATGAAATCAAAAGTTTTGGAAAACATCAATGAATTATTTCTCTATGATTGCAATATCTGGAGCAATTTCGCGTATTTGCGTTAATTGCTCGTCAATTGCCTTGTCTCTTATTTCCTCAAGCGTCTGATTCGCTCCCGGCGAAAGCAGTGTAAATAAAACTTCCCGACCGTTTATTTTTGCAAAAGTTTCAACTTCCAGTGTCTCCGCAGGCATACCTTTGAAAACCGGAATATTCAAAAAAAACGATTCAGGCAAATTTGAATTTACCAATTGCGCGAAATTATCCGTTTGGCTTCCGTTCGGTTTAACACTCTGTTCGACTTTGCTATTCACCGTCGCGGTAAAATTCATCAGTTCGGTTACCAGCTTCATGTTTGATTTCATATCCATGAAAAATGAACGGTTCATCTTAAAGAACATCCCAAGTTCTATTGGCGTCCATATTTTCCCTGTATTTACTCCAAATTCGATAAATTTAGGATGCTGCTCCAATTGTCCCTGCACCTGACCGCGCAGATAATCATTATCTTCATTGATAATCAATGTCAGCATAATTTTTTCACGCTCTACAATCAAATGCGACCGCTCCTGTTTGAATTGATTCGTATTTACTCTCTTTTTTAGATATTCAACCGGAGCGCCTATAACGCCCGACAGGTTTGTTTTTACCGGCGGTTTCGGGTCAATCACCTTAGCTGCTTCCCCCTCCCTGATTATTACTTCATTCTGCGAAATGCTGTCTGGCAGATTTAGTATTACTCTTGTTTTTTCAGTTTCTTCTTTCATTTCTTAAAAATTTAATTGTTTGTTCCTGTTTTTAAATTAAAAATATTCATCTGCAATTCATCAGCGGTCGCCGGACGGAGTTCTATTAAATCGCCTTCAGAGTTGTAATAACCTGTCTGTCTTTCTTCTCTGTCGATGAATTTGTAGCATTCTTCACGTACATATTCGGATTTTTCACGAATATTTTTTACCGTTTCGCTCCTCTGTTTTTTCATCGGATCGAGTTTTTCTTTGAAGTATCTCACCGATTCCTTCTTCTCATCTTCGACCTGGTCGATTTGAATCGAAAGTTCCGCAAGATTTTCCTTGTGTCCCTGCAATTCTTCCGGAGTGAAGAATTTCATGTAGCCCTTTTCTTCCACCTTGTCGCAATTGTCTTTCAAATAGGCTTCTCTTTGAGCCTTGTTTGAATACTCTTTTCCAATATTCTTTTCCATTTTGCTTTTGTTTAAAGTTTATAACCATATTTTATTTCTTTCAATTTCTTCATTTATATGCTTCAAAAATTTATCTTCATTATCAGCTGGAAGATAAATTCCGGCTTCCATACTGCTCCAATTCCTGAACCTTTCTATTGAAGTTGCCATTTCCGATGTCGTTAATTTTGTTGAACTTCTTAATTCCAGCACCTTGCCCACATATTTATCCTGCTTTTCTCGAATAAATATATCTGGATTTACAAGTCTCTTATAATACTCCTCTTTTACATATTTAATCGTATTTCCACTTTCGATAGCAAACCATCCAAGTATTAAGTGCAGATAACTGTTTTGTGGAATAGTCCGCCTTACTATCAGCTCGACATTCTCTTCTTTCTTACGGATAAGGTATTCTCCTCTTTCTCGAAAACGGATGACGTCAATTTCTTTTGAAAAATTGAATTTCATATTAAAATTCACTTGATTGATGCAGCATTACAAAATCATATTTATTTCCCGCATTTTGAAGCACAAAGTTTTGAGCCTGCTGTTTGCTCAAATGGCTGTTTATCGCACCTCGCTGATGCGCATATTCTCCCCTCATACTCTTTTCCTGTATTATTGAGTAAACCGTTTCGTCGTCATAGTTCGCCTCAATTGCATATAAATCGTAATTCCTTGCGGATATTCCTTCGAGTGTAAAAGTGTCGGTTGCATGAATTATCTTTTTATTGTCTTTGAATATTCTATATCCAAAATTAGGTACATCGTGATAAAGAATAATCGGACTGATTTTGAATAACCCGTAATCATATATTTTCCCGGCTTCATAAACATCCACATTACGAACTCCGGTTAAATACTCCAGCATGAATTTCCCGCACCCGAATCGTAACGACGGACGCTCAAACGAAAGCCTCTTTATTGTGCTTATATTGAAATGGTCAAGATGAGAATGAGTTAATAACACTATCTTTATTTTTCCAATATAAGGAATCAACAAAGAATACGGAATGCCGCAATCGACCAAAACAGAATCGAAATAAAGAACGGCATTCCCTTTGCTTCCAGATGAGATAATCTCGTACATTACAATTTTATCGTTTTTTGAGATCGTGAAATTTCAGGCTGCCCTGTAAGCTGTTCCTTTTCGGGTTCGGGCTGGTTTACAACTTGCTGTGTGGTTGCTCTTGGAGTTAAATCTTCATAGGATGAAAACTCATCTGCATCCCCAAAATCACAACCTGTGATGTACTCATACAATGCCTTTTTAGCCCTGCGTTCGGCTTTCCCGCGAAGCAAATCGAGAGAGCTGTAAGAATCTTTTTTTACCGTTGTGACAACGGTAAACGAGTTCTTTTCGCCATTATACTCATAAGATATTTTCACCGGAATTTCAGCAAAATTCGGATTTTGTCCTTTATCGTATGAAATATCAAGAATATATTTAACTCCCAATTTTCTCAACAGGTGTGTATATCCTTCTTTTGTCGGATACATTCTTTCAGCTATAATGTTCATCTGATTTCCGGTCGGTAAAAGCCCTATTGAAACTCCGTCAATAATAGCGTCTCTAACAACTGCCACATCATAAGCCGGTTTTAGTATCCTGCCTGTTGTTTTGTCTTTTTGCGGTCTGTCAGTCAAAAAACCAACCTTTGTGTTCATCAGCGGCATAAAGACTTTATTCATTACCTCATCCGTTAATGCTTCTCTTAACAGGGCTATAACATTTACAGCTGTAAATGCAGCTCCAAAATTATTTACTATCTGCAAGCTTTCGGCATCCTTACAGGCCAGCTCAAATTTTTCCTGTGCTGTTTTAATTAATGATAATTCATTAGTTGCTTCCATATTAATCTATATTTTGAAAGTTATAATTATTTGTTTTTAAAAACTCTGAAAGTGCAGTCAGTTGAGAATATGTACCGGAAACTATAAACTTTGCATTGAAAATTTCTTCCTGCGATTCTTCAAAGGGAACATCTGTAATTACCTGCTCTTTCTGTTTTTGTTCAGATTGCTCTACCGGAGCTTTCAATACTCCTACATCTTCCTTTGGCTTCACCTTCGATTCCAGTTCTATAAACCTTTTATTCCAATCTTCTGGAGACAAATTCTCAATATCGGAGAAACGAACCATTACCGATTCGTCAAAAATCCAATTATAGGTTTTTGTCAAGTCGTGATATACAAACCTTAACTTGATTAATTGGGACCTCCGCGATTCTGTCCTTTGATTTTTTATCCGTTCAGCCTCTAACCGTTCAGATTCTTTTCGCTGTCTTACAATTTGAATAGCCTGTGAGGCTTTCAATGTATTCTTGTATTCGACAAGTATTTCAGCTGCATACCTGTCAGTATTAATAAGATTAATGTCATCTTTAACTCTGCTGACTTCTTCATTGATTTGTTCCTTATACTTCTTTTCAGAAGTAGAAAGATTTATTTCAATGTTCAACCGGTCAAATGTCAGCCAGTCGATTCCTTCAACTTCACATATTTCATTGAAATATGCTGCAAGGTTGTTTTTCTTTTCGGTTTTAATGTTCATCTCAAAGACGTTGATTTTGTCTTTGAGTAAAGCGTCGGCAGCCTTGTATTTCTCGATGATTTCCGTTTTATACAAAGCTTCAAACTCCTCGTAGGGAGATAACACGGCCGTTTTGATCATCTTCCTTTGTTCCTCAAATTCCCTTGCTTCACTGTTTAATTCTGAACGCAAAGACTTGAGGGTTTTAATAGTGTTCTCCGTCGCTATCTGATTTTCAATATTAAGCTCTGATAGCCTTTCGGTAACACTCTTACCCATTTCAACAAGGTTTTGTTGAATTATGGGCGATTGGATTAATCTGATTTCTGTTGTCATACTTTAAGTTGTATTTAATTTTCTTCGAGGTAAATCTCGTAATGCTTATCGCACAGTGAGTGTTTCTTGCCGTCGTCAAACAAGTCTGCCTCATGGATTTCTTCAGGCTCAAAATTATATCCGCAAACGTAACATTCGACATATTCTTTTGCAGACTCGAGTTCGTCCCATGAGTTTGTATCCTCATGATAATCCCCGAATCTTTGGGCGTTTTCACGCTCCACTTCTTCACGTGTTTTCATAGTCCCACACATTTTAATGTTTTCCGGAATCTACCATCCGGATGAGTGTATTTCCCAATAATGACGTCTTTGTTATTCGGATTTATTGCATAGAACGTAAGTTCTTTGAACTTATCCCAGCCGTCATTCTCCAATAGTGAGGCTTCAGCACCCCACTTGTAGCCTCCATTATGGAGTTTCAGTAAAAGCTCCTTCGCTTTTGCTCTTGAAGGGGCTTTTACGTATATTATTGAATTATATTCAGGGTTGTCCCTGAATACTTCTAAGCTTCTTCTCATATTTCCTCAATATTAATATTTGCAATTGCGGATATTCGCCTCGCTTTGCGAGGTATTCTTTCTTTACCGGGCAATGCTTCTTCTGCCCAGCCGTCATATTGCTTATGTTCTGAACACGGGCAATATTCCCGATGCCGTTCTCTCGCTTGTTCTATTGCGAGAGAAGACCCATTTGGGTATTTTTCGTAATACGCGGGGTCGCAGCTAAAGTATTCTTCCCCGCAATGCTCACATACCCACGTGAGTTCGTCCCGGCAACCGTGCTGCTGGGACAATTGTTCTATCCAAACATCCGAGCTGTTTGGATATTCATTTAAATAGCTTTGGTCGCAACGACCGACCACTTCTCCACAGTAGATGCAATGAACATCTACTGTGTCGTTTTCTTGATTTTTTATTGTTTCCATACTAATTAAAATAATCATTTACTATATCTCTAAATTGTTCTAATGAATAACACACTTCACATTTATAACCCTCACTTATTAGCTGGTTTATTACCAGCATTTGACTTTGAGTTAATCGGTTTTTCTCGGCTTTAAGTTCGATAAACAAGGCGTGATAACCTTTCCTTGCAACCGGAATGATAATGTCCGGGAAACCGCTCAATGTTCCCATTTTCTTGAATCGGGCGGCTTCTCTCGCATTCCGTTTACCACCATTCGGCGAATGATGAATTAGGTATTCAGGGTATTGGAGCTTAAACCAGAATACGCAATTCATTTGTAAATCGTCCTCAACGTGTTTCATCGTTTTTTTTATTTAAGCCTGATAGGAAGTCGATTTATGATCAGAACTTTGGTTATTAAAAATACACATAGGTACAATGTATATATTCAACTTCCTACCGGCTATGGTTACAATCTATTTGCCTTTAATCTCTTTTCATAATTTCTTTTTATCTCATCAAACCAGCCTTTTCGACAGGCATATTTGTACAAGCCTACCGAAAAAGCAAAATAGCATACGCAGATTATAGCTACTCCAAGCTGGTCGGTAGCTAAGCTCATCAATGAGATTATGAGATTTATTGATACTAATATCCCTTTCATAATGTGTTTATTTTTAATTGTTTATATAATGCATAGCCTCGTTGCCTTTCGGCAACTTTAGTTCTTACGCCTTAATTTACAGCACTTTAAACAAGTTTGCGTTTCAGGCGCTCTTTATGCTCTTGCTATTAATTAATTGAATTATAAGGCTTTCTAATAACTATCTTATCAGAAGCATCCAACTCCATTAATTTTGAATACTCGAAGTAAACGGTGGATGTTTTTCCGTTTCCGTTCGGCTTTCCGGCAATCAACCCATCTCGAACCCAATTCTGAACGCGACTTTTCTTAAAGTCGTGATAGGCTTTATTCTGTGAAATGTATTTAGTTCTTTTCACAGAATTTTCCGCCGCTTTCTGAAATCCTACTTTAAAGGATTCGGAAAGCAGCTCTATCATTTCTTTCCGTGAAATTCTGAGTTCGTCCATCATCTTATTTTATTAAAGTTACCCCCTCAAAAAGAATTTTATGTCACTAAAAAACTTACGGCTTTGCGAGGGTAACCGTTTTTTACTACTTTTGTATGTCACTAAAAAATTTACAAACATGAATCCTGTTGATTTTAGCAAGCTATCCGAACAGTTGAATCGTATCGAAAAAAATCAAAAAGAAATCATTGAATTTTTGAAAGAGTTCAAAAGCTTCGAACATGCCAATTTTAAAACTATTAACGAACAATTAGAGCCTGTCTTCAAGGCTATAGTTGGCAGTTAAATGCATATAAATCTTCTTTCCTTCCTCCAAGGGAAATATGTTTTCTTCGGATACATCCAGTAACCGAGCAATTATTTTTTTTGCATCAAATTGATGCAAATCGGATACATCTTTGATGAATCCACTGATTGTTATTGTTTTTATTGTTTCCATATTATAAACTTATTATTACAATTGCAGCTATCGTAATAGCCCAGATAACCGCAAGTTGTATGATTAATATTTGCTTTGATTTTTTCATTTTAATTCAATTTCGGTACTGTCAATTCTGTGTCATTAGCTTCTGCTCCCCATTTTGTTATTATCAATATTCCTTCTTTTACAAACCGGAATACAATAGGGTCGGGATTTTTTACAATAATTGTAGGTTTTGCTACAAATCCAAAGCCCGATTCGTCTTCTATCGTGTTAGTAAGATTGAATTGTGATTTATCCGCTGCTATATAATAACCATTTTTTTTGTATTCCTTTGTAGTTACCGTTGTAGCAATAGCCCATGGCTTCATTCCGTGTCTTTCCGCAACCTCCTTTATATGATAATCAGACATAGGAGGTTTATCCTTAAATGTAAGTGTCATTTTTTCTATTGCATTTTCTAACGTTGCCTTATATATTGTAGAAATTAAATCATATTCATCAATTTCACAATCAGCAATTTCTTTTGCGTTTTTTAACGGAATATTTCCAATATAGTTTTCTGCGTTGGAATATATAAGATTATACTTATTTAATATTTTAAAAAACTCCTCACTCTGAATAAATTTCAGTAACGGATATTTTTTTAGGTAGTATAGAGCCACATGTTTTTTTTGAGAATCGTTATAAAAATCAACAACTTTTTTGGAGTTTATGCTGTTCACAAACCCTTTCTCCCTTACAGAAGAATAAATTTCAAAGTTATTCGGCTTCTCTGTTGAACAAAGAGAAGCTTCCATTATTTTCCTGCATTCATTATCAATTTCCCGATGAATTTTCTCCGCTATTGTTTCCATATCTTTATCATTAATTATTGTTATCATTAAGTATTTTCGACAAATCAGCTAATTTATCCCCAATTTCTTTAAGAGATTCCATTTGTTTGTCAATCAATCGTATCTTTTCAATAGCATGTTCTACCTCTGGATATAGAGATATTTTTTTTTGTTTCTCTTTGTTCGGAATCCATATTTTCCATATCATTTATCATTAAAAAACAAATCCACCAAAGGCAAGTCTCCATTTCTGGGTCTCTCTAACTTGTCCTTAGTGGATTGTATATTGTTAAATTTTTGCAAAGAGAGATTCGCAAATTATATTTTCTGTTAAAAAAGCCGTATATTTGTGGTGTCCAATCAGCAAACAGGGACGGCTGTTTTGTAAATCAGCTGTCACGCTTGACCGCTTTGTTGATTTACGGGGACAAAGATATATAATATATTATATAGAAACAAATATTCTATATAGTATATTGTATGAAACATGATTATTTATTTTAATTATAAATAATATGATTTGTAAGTAGTTTATAATTAATAATATGTTTATTATTTAGAATTATTCTAAGTAATTAAGATTATTAATATATTGAATATAAATATGATATGGATTTTTTTATTAAATTTTTTGAGTATTTTTCTAATAATGATGTAAGAATATCGTCCAAACTTAAAATGATATTATTTATTATGCTATGTATTTTCATAATTGATAATGTTTTAGGATTTTCTTTTTATTATAATATTAATAAAAAAATAAATCAAATAATATCTATAAACGAAGTGCTTAAGGATAGTAATATGTCTATAGGAGAAGTTAATCAGCTGTTTAAACTACGAAAATCAGTCATTGAGCGCGAAAATCTTTTCGACAAAATATCTTTATTTATAAATGGCTTTTTCAACCAAGACAAGCAGGATATTGAAAACGCGAGCAATATGATAACCGATTCAATAATCATTTCAAAAAATAATCTGATGCCACAAGATACGATTAAAATTACAGGAATTCCAAATACAATTCCCGCAAATAATAATATTATAATTTCTGCTCCCATAAGAAATAACTTATCATTTTTACTTTCATGTTCTTGGTTGTTTATGTTTATTATTTTAATTTCTCCAGTACTTTTATTAGATAAAAAAAGAAAGCTGATCTATAGATTTATAAATATTTTTCAGATTATATTTATAATGATCGTTTTATCCATTTTATTCTATGAGCTTTTTGGACTTATCCCAAGATTAGGAAACGATTGGACATGGAATTATATATTGAATTCTGCGATACAACTTGTTATTGTTTACATAATTAATTATATTTTAGGAAAAACGAATAATTAAGAATACAATTTATAAAAATACAAAGATAATAATTTTATTTAATATACTATATGAATACAAAAGAACGACTATTAAGTTTTTTGTCTTATAAAGATATAGGACAAAATAAATTTGGGGAAACATGCGGATTTTCTGGAAGTCTAATTAATAACAGCAAAGGATCCATTGGGTCTGAAATTATTAATAAAATAAGTATTGCGTATCCTGAATTAAATATGGAATGGCTAATTACCGGAAAAGGCGAAATGCTAAAAGAAGAATTGAATAGCGAAGATTATCTTAATGAAGAATCTACATCAGTTAAATTTAAGTCAGTACCTTTAATTCCGATAGATGCTATTGCCGGCTTTCCCGGTGAGGATATTGAAGGGGTTCGGTATGAAGATTGTGAACAATACAACGTTCCTGAATTTAAAATGAGCAGGGTTGAATTTGTCATTCGGGTTTCAGGAAGTAGTATGTACCCCAAATATTCAAACGGTGATATTCTGGCTTGCAAAAAGATTGATGATATATTGTTTTTTCAATGGGGAAAAGTGTATGTCATCGACAGTTCACAAGGTTCATTAGTGAAGCGGGTATTCGAGGATAAGGAAAATCCGGATAATTTATTATTGGTAAGCGATAATAAAGAAAATTATCCTCCTTTTTCCATTCCTAAAAGCGACATACGAAGTTTGAGTATAGTTTTAGGAGTAATAAGAATGGAGTGAAAGAATTATGAAAAAAAACATTTTTTGGTTATTTGTCCTTTTACCATTGTTTGGCAATTGTCAAAATCATTGGCAAACGGTAAATTATAATGGTGTATCTGTACAAATTCCATCTGATTGGGGAAATAAAAATACAGTAAATTATGATGAAGAAACCGATATTACAGAATATCAGATTTCTTGTTGGTCAAAAGAAAAATTAATGATACATTTAGTTTTACAACAAAAAAATAAAATAAAGTGATTTTAAAATTATTATAAAATGGTTAAGAACAAAACACTATCAGTTATATTACTCATTGGCTTCATTATATTTCCTTATTTCTTTTCTCAATCTCAAGTAAGGGTAAAGGGGTATTACAGAAAAGACGGTACTTATGTTCAGCCGCATTATCGTTCAAATCCAGATGGGAATGTATATAACAACTATTCAACAAAGGGAAATATAAATCCATACACAGGAAAGGAAGGAACAAAAAATCCAACTGCAAGCAATTTATATTCAGCAAAAAGCAGCTATGGTTCATCTGCGACATATAGCAATTCCAACAGTAGCACTTATAAATATGCAGCAACTCATTACCCTATTAATCCTCCGTATGATTTATACGATAAAAAAATTTATTATTATGATAATAATTGGAAAGGTGTTGCGAATGAAAGTGAAGCCTCTTATTACAGAGTGGCTTATTTCTCAAAAAACAGTAAATACGGCTCTTATTGTATAGACTATTATATATCAGGTGAAATACAGGGTGAAAGCGGATTTAAGAAAATTGACCCAAAGGATGATAAAAAATCTATATTTAACGGAGATATGTATTCGTATGAAAAATCTGGTGAATTAAATTTTCAAGCAGTATTTGACGACGGTGTTTTAATTAGCGCGCAACGGCTAAACGAAACAAACAAAGCCGATACGTATCAATCAAACGCATCTGATAATAATTCATATCAACCAAAAACCAATAACGGAATTTCCATTTCATACTTTGAAAAATACGGCTCTAATTTTGAAGAGGAATTTTCTATAAAAAACAATTCGGGAAAAGACATCAGCTCAATATCAATCAGATTTATTTATAAATTAGAAAATGGAGAAATAATAGATTATAAAGATTATATCTTACAAGAAACGATACCCAACGGATTATCTAAAAAATTCACCAAAAAAAGTTTTGACCAAAGTCAAAAATTTGTATATAAATACGGAAACGGCTATAAAGGACTTTATACTTTATTCACTATCGAATATCAAATACTTAATTTCAAATAAAGAGATTATAACTCCGAATACAAACCCAATAAAATTATAAGATATGAAAACAAAAAGTTTAATTTTAATTTTTTTAGTCTGCTTAATTGCAGGATGTAAAACCCATACTGTTCTTTCAGGAAAAGTAAATCTGGGAATGTCTAAACAGGAAGTTATCCAAGCTTGCGGTAAACCTTATAAACAATCCGCAAGATATGATAAGGAAGAAAATCTTCAAGAAATTCTGTATTATAAAGAAAAGACTTGGGATGATGCTGGATGGTCATGGAATACAACAACAACAAATCACATGTTTGTGTTCAAAAACGGAACATTGGTTGCAATCGAACAGGGTGACGAAGAACACAATAAACAAAGTTATAATACTTTATTTGTATGGTAGATTAATTATAACTCATGAAAACAAAAATATTCTTACTGACGATTTTATTTTTGCTCCCTGTATTTGGATCAGGAGAGCAAGCATCCGTTCAACAAAAGGACGAGCCGACGGTAATCATTTGTACCGGAAAATATTCTAAGCGTTATCATGCTTACATGTGCAAGGGAATGAAAGCCTGCAAAGGAGAGGTCAAGAAAGTCAAACTATCGGAAGCTAAGAACATGGGATTGACTCCCTGCGGGTATTGTTACAAATGATAGTTTTTATTAAATTTGCAGAAAATTTATTGTATGAAAAATAGTATTTTGTATTTGGTTTTAGTTTTATGCGGAGTATGTGCTGTATCTTGTGCATCGAGGAAGCAGAAAATAAATTATACACAACAATCTGTTTTGATTACTCCAGGAATGAGCAAACAAGATGTCATTGATATTATGGGATATCCCGGAAACAATCAATTTAATGGGAACAATGAAGCATGGCAATATCACAGGAACGGATTTTGGCAAGGATACGACAAGATTTTCATCGTTTGGTTTTACAAAGGATATGTAACAGGCTTAACCACGTATGATATGCCGACGACTGGAGCCGCCGTTTATAAGTCCATCAGGTGGGAAGAGAGGCCTGATGACATTATAGAGATTAGGCATAGATAATTTTATTTTTTACGAATAATTTACAAATAGTAATATAAACAATTGATTATCAATGCCTATTTGTCAGATTGTGGTTCTGAGGGTCGTGGGTTCGAGCCCCATCTTCCACCCAAACTTAAAATCAATAACTTAGCGGCTTTAGATAC
>JGI24699J35502_11133821_pt1 | contig 16389 bp, 17 predicted proteins | sample TergutMp193P4_FD_35502 | JGI IMG/M metagenome (IMG submission 35502) | reverse complement strand
TTATACCTTTGTTCCGTAGCATATTTTTGTGATTTGGAAGATTACCGCTAAATTAGTCATTTTTAATGACATTAGCAAAAAAATATGCTACTTTTTTCACCTTTTTTACCTTTAATTTATGCGCGGAACGAGGTGCGAAACATTAGTGAATTATAATTCATAACTTACAATTCAATTCTTGCAATACATTACGAATTTTTTCGTAAGTAGTAATTCGCGTCGGAATTAAAGGAAGGCGAAGTTCATTTTCTATATAACCCATTATATTCAAAATACTCTTTACTCCCGCCGGACTACCGTCTATAAATAATAAGTCGAATAATTCCGTAAAATTATGATGAAGGCTTAAAGCGTTAGCATAATCGCCTGATAGGGCTAAGCGTACCATCCGGCTGAATTCTTTCGGAAAAGCATTACCAATGACAGAAATTACCCCTACTGCTCCAAACGTAATTAAAGGATAGGTAATTCCATCGTCGCCGGAAATAACTTGAAAATCGTCCGGCTTATATTTAATTATCGAACCTATCTGCGTCATGTTGCCTGACGCCTCTTTAACAGCAACCACATTATCGAATTCACGAGCCAGTCGGAGCGTTGTTTCAGCACTCATATTTACTCCGGTTCTTCCCGGAACATTGTATATAACCAACGGCAACGAAGTAGCTTGGGCAATCGCTTTGTAATGTTGATAAATTCCTTCCTGAGAAGGCTTATTGTAATATGGGACAACAGAAAGAATAGCGTCAATACCTTCAAGATTTTCGGTTTTCAATCGTTCTACAACTGCTTTCGTACAGTTTCCGCTTATGCCTAAAACAATCGGTATCCGGTTTTTGACTTTATCAATAACAAGCTGCGTAATCTCTTTTTGTTCGGATATTGTTAAAGTCGGAGTTTCGGCGGTGGTTCCCAAAATAACCAAATAATCCGTACCATTTTGCAATTGATAGTCCACTAAACGCGATAAAGCACGGAAATCGACCTCTCCATTAGTTTGAAAGGGGGTAATCAATGCAACTCCCATTCCTTTAAGATTTACATGTCCCATTTGAATCTATAAAATATGTCGCAAAAGTACGATTAATATTTAAGAAATAAAAATCAAAGAAATTTTTTACAAAATATTTGGTGGAAAAATAAAAAGATATTATTTTTGCACGCAAAACAAAATAATTTGTGATTTTAGGTAATTTAAATATTCTTTTGCTCATCAACGTGGTGGTACTTATCTTAAAAAGATAGGGAGAGAAAGGTTGCGGGGTAAATAGAAATTATAGTATAGCCTTTCTCTATTCGGGAAAGGCTTTTTTTATAAATAAATATATTACGAAATGAAAATTAAATTACGCAGTTATGCCAGTACTTACGGACGTAAAATGGCGGGCGCACGCGCTCTTTGGAAAGCCAATGGAATGAAAGAGGAACAATTGGGCAAACCTATTATTGCCATAGTCAATTCGTTTTCGCAATTTGTTCCCGGACATGCCCATCTGCATGAAATCGGACAATTTGTTAAGGCTGAGATAGAGAATTTCGATTGTTTCGCTGCCGAATTTAATACCATTGCTATAGACGATGGCATTGCAATGGGACACGATGGAATGTTATATTCCCTGCCTTCTCGCGATTTGATTGCCGATAGTGTGGAATACATGATGCAGGCGCACAAAGCCGATGCAATGGTTTGTATCAGTAATTGTGATAAAATTACGCCCGGAATGTTGATGGCTGCCATGCGACTGAATATTCCTACGGTTTTTGTGTCGGGTGGACCTATGGAAGCCGGACAATTAGACGGTCAGGGATTAGATTTGATTGATGCGATGGTGCAAAGCGCCGACGAATCAGTTCCAGACGAACAGATATGGAGAATTGAGCAAGAGGCTTGTCCCACTTGCGGTTCTTGTTCGGGAATGTTCACGGCTAATTCTATGAATTGCCTGAATGAAGCTATCGGACTTGCTTTGCCTGGTAATGGAACATTAGTCGCCACGCATGCAAACCGAAAAAAAATGTTTGCTGAGGCTGCCCAATTAATAGTAGAAAACACAAGCAAATATTACATGGACGGCGATGAAAGCGTTTTGCCGAGAAGTATTGCCACGCGCACTGCTTTTCTCAATGCTATGACATTAGATATTGCGATGGGCGGCTCAACGAATACACTCCTGCATCTTTTGGCAATTGCTCAGGAGGCCGGAGTAGATTTTTCTATGAATGATATTGATGAACTTTCACGTAAAACCCCTTATTTGTGCAAAGTTGCGCCCAATACCCGTTCCTATTATATTCAAGATGTCCATAAAGCCGGAGGCATTTTAGGTATTCTCGGTGAATTGGACAAAGCCGGTTTAATTAATGCTTCCGCACAACGTGTTGATAACAAAACTTTGAAAGAAGCTATTGATGAATACAATATCTGCGGCGATTCAATGGCGCTTCAAGCAGAACATCTCTACTTATCGGCTCCGGGTAACCGGTTTAATCTGAAATTGGGTTCACAGGATAATTTTTACGACTTGGAAGAGATAGACATTGACCGTGCAAACGGTTGCATCCGCGATATTGCCCATGCTTACAGCAAAGATGGCGGATTAGCGGTATTGAAAGGAAATATTGCCCTCGATGGTTGCGTCGTGAAAACTGCTGGAGTGGACGAGAGTATATTGAAATTTTCAGGTACAGCTAAAGTATTTAATTCACAAGAAGCTGCTTGCGAAGGAATTTTGAGCGGAAAAATCGTTGCCGGCGATGTAGTTGTAATTATATATGAAGGACCCAAAGGAGGTCCGGGAATGCAGGAAATGTTATACCCGACTTCGTATATCAAATCGCGCCATTTGGGAAAGGAATGTGCACTAATCACCGACGGGCGGTTTTCGGGAGGAACATCAGGCTTATCTATCGGACATATATCACCAGAAGCGGCAGCGGGAGGAAACATCGGCTTGTTGCGCGACGGCGATATCATCGAAATAGATATTCCTGCTCGTAAAATAAATGTCCTGCTCAGTGATGAAGAACTTGCTCTCCGCCGGTTTGCCGAAGAAGCTCGCGGAAAAGACGCTTGGACTCCCCAAGGACGGAATAGAACGATTTCAAAGGCATTACGAGCGTATGCAAATTTGGTCAGTTCAGCCGATAAAGGAGCCGTTCGAGTGATTGAGTAAGATAAAAAATATTTATGAATAATAGTACATTAAATGATGAATAATAAAAACGGCGTCAATTCGCCTGAACGGTGTCATTCGCAATCTATAACCGGCTCGCAGGCGCTTATCGAATCGCTTATTCATAAGGGAGTTGATACAATTTTCGGTTATCCGGGGGGGCAGGCTATACCTATTTACGATACTTTGTACGATTACAAAGACCGGTTGAATCATATTCTTGTCCGTCACGAGCAAGGCGCCACTCATGCAGCTCAAGGCTATGCCCGCGTTTCTGGGAAAGTTGGCGTAGCCTTAGTGACTTCAGGTCCGGGCGTTGCTAACACGATTACCGGCATCGCTGACGCTATGATGGATAGTACTCCGATTGTGGTTATTGCCGGACAAGTGCCGACGTCTTTATTGGGAACAGACGCTTTTCAGGAAGTCGATGTAATGGGTGTCACGCAACCAATTACAAAATGGGCGTATCAAGTACGAAATGCCGATGAAATTGCATGGGCAGTCGCACGCGCTTTTTATATCGCATCGACCGGTCGTCCTGGTCCGGTAGTACTTGATATTGCAAAAAATGCGCAAGTAGGTAATACCGAATATCAACCGGTCGATATAAATTATATACGTTCATACATTCCGGTTCCCGATATCAATCCAGAAAAAATTGCCGAAGCTGCTCAGCTGATTAACACTTCGGAAAAACCGTTGGCTTTGGTAGGACAAGGAGTTATTTTGGGAAACGCCGAAAAAGAATTGCTGGATTTCCTGCGCAAAGCCGATATTCCGGCAGCATCGACTATTCTTGGTCTATCCGCGCTGCCTTCCGACGAACCTTTGAATGTAGGAATGTTGGGAATGCATGGCAATATCGCTCCCAACCTGAAAACCAACGAATGTGACGTTCTGATTGCCATCGGAATGCGTTTTGACGACCGAGTGACGGGTGATTTGAATAAGTACGCAAAACAAGCTAAAATCATCCATTTAGATATTGATATTTCGGAAATCAACAAGAATGTCAAAGTGGATATTCCGATTTTGGGAGATGCAAAAGAAACTTTAGTGGCATTAACCAAATCATTGAAGGAGAATAAGCATACAGCTTGGCGGGAAGAATTTAAGTCTCATTGGAATAAAGAAATACAGACAGTTATAAACAAAGAGATTAATCCGTCAACGGGACCTTTAAAAATGGGCGAAGTAGTTAATAAAGTTTCAGAAGCTACCGGTCATCAAGCAGTTTTAGTAACCGACGTAGGACAAAATCAGATGACGGGTGTCCGCTATTTCAAATATACTCAAACGCGCAGTGTGGTAACTTCGGGAGGATTGGGAACTATGGGTTTCGGACTTCCGGCAGCTATTGGCGCAAAAGTTGGCGCACCCGACCGCACGGTTTGCCTGTTTGTCGGCGACGGCGGTTTGCAGATGACTATTCAGGAATTAGGAACGATTATGCAATCGAATATCGATGTTAAAATCATACTTTTAAACAATGAATATTTGGGAATGGTACGTCAATGGCAGGAGTTATTTTTTAACGAACGGTATTCCGAAACAGTAATGAAAAATCCGGATTTTATAAGGATTGCAGAAGCATACAACATACCGGGGCGCTTGGTGACGAAACGGGAAGAATTGGACAAAGCCATTCAGGAAATGCTGGCTACGAAAGGCGCCTATCTGCTGGAAGCAAAAGTAGCTAAAAAAGGTATGGTTTATCCGATGGTTCCTGCAGGCACTTGCATTACGAATATTATACTTGGAGATGAATGAAAAGAAGGTTGGAAATTTTTTTATATTTCATCAAAAAATGGTAACTTTGTTGAAAGATTGAAAATTTCAAAAAATGATATCAGAAAACTTATTAACGATAAAAGAAGCCAGTGAATGGGCAACGAGTTACACTGGCAAAAATGTAACGCCATCAAATATTGCCTATCTCATTCAATATGGTAGAATAAGAAAAAATGGCGAAAATGGTTCAACATTGATTTATATGAGCGACCTTATAAATTATTATCAATCATATAATGGCTCTCGTGAAATTAACTTCAAAGAACGCTTGGGTGATGATTTGAATTGGGCGTTATCATTTGACCAATATAAAGAGGCTGAAACCACGAAGCATGTTCACCGGTTACATCCATATAAAGGTAAATTTATTCCGCAGTTAGTAGAATATTTTTTAGATAGTCATATTGATAAATTCAAAACCGAAACCTATTTTGCTAAAGGCGATATTATTTTAGACCCATTTTCCGGAAGTGGAACCACCATGAATACTTGGACGGAGTTCGCTTCGCCCGATAGTAGGGATATGGATATTTTAAATCATATAAAATAGCTGCATAATTATGGAAAGGAAGATAATTTTTTCGATAACAGTTGAAGATTTGCAAAATGAAGCAATAGAAAGAATTGGTAGAAGATTAAATGAGGATGAAATAACCATTGCTAAAAAAGGTATTGAATGGGGAATTGTTAATTTTGCACTTGATATTACATATAACACGATTTTCACAGAAATGATTTAATATGAATAAAGTAAAAGAACGTAGTCCATCCGATTTATTAGCTGATCAATTTCTTGAGAAAGCGCAAGTATTTAATAGTAATATTGAATTGATAAAAGTTTTGAAATCAAGGACATATACTATGGGAGAAGCAAATGTTTTATTACGTGCCTCCTCTGGTGGGAACAGACGATATTTTTTCGGTATTAACTATCTTACTGTTGAAGAAATTGCTAACCTTGATAATCCTTTTATTGCTTTCATTTGTGGTTCAATAGATAGGGTCGTAATAATTCCTGCAAAAATTCTTTTTAAATATTTACCGCAAATTAGTCATGATAGGAATGGTGAGTATAAAATCAATATTGACAAAAATATAAATATTGTTTTAGCAGGGAAAAACAATCGCTTAGATTGTACATCATTTATAAATAATTGGGATTCATTGTTATCGCCTCCTTTGATTAAAGACGAAGTAAAAAATACCGTAGAAGAGAGTTTGCATTCTGTTTTGCAAGGCAGGTTGATAGAAATAGGGAATATTCGAGGTTATGAAACTTATTGTCCCGATAAATCAAGAAAATTTAATGACGTAAAACTTGATGATTTAACTACACTAAAAACTTGTCCTCAATTACAGTTTTCCGATTACGGTTTGTTGAAACAAATTGATGTTCTATGGTTTAGAACCAAGGGTAGTAATTATATTCCTGAATATGCTTTTGAGATTGAACTTTCCACAGGGGTTTGGAGTGGAGTTGGTAGAATGGCAACATTAATTGATTATTCAAATGTTGGATTATACATTATTTCCAATGATTCAAAAAAATATAATCAAGTCTTAAATTCCTTGTATGAAAATTCAAATCGTTATAGATTTGTTGCCAATGAAAGTCTTGGTGATTTGTACGCAGCAGAATTAAATCTGAAAGAATTGAGATATGAAATTGGTTTATAAAACGGCATATTCGGAAACGGTGTTTAATTTGAAAAAAAATAAATATGACAAAAATATTTGTAGAGATGAATATTTTGGAAAATTTAATAAGAACTAATTACATGGAAGAGAAAATTTTATATACTATCACGATATTTTCCGAAAATACGGTGGGATTGTTGAATCAGGTAACCATCATTTTTACGCGAAGGGGAGTAAATATTGAAACGCTTTCGGTTTCGAGGTCAGCAATCGAAGGCATTCATAAGTTTACCATCACGGCTTTTTCCGATAAGGAAAGTATAACGAAAATTGTTAAGCAAATCGACAAACGAGTAGATATTATAAAAGCTTATTATAATATCGACGAAGATTTGGTCTTTCAGGAAATTGCCTTGTACAAACTTTCTACACCGAAACTATTGTCATTAGGCTCGATTGAAGATATTATCCGCCGTTATAATGCCAGGATTTTGGATATGACGAACGTATGGGTTACGCTGGAAAAAACAGGTCATTACGATGAAACACAAGCTTTATTTGAAGAGTTAAGCGGGAAAATCGGTGTTTTGCAATTCATTCGTTCCGGACGTATAGCTATCACTAAATCAAGTGTCGAAGAACGACTTGGCGATATGCTGGCGGAAATGGAAGAAAAATTAGGAGTTAGATCATAATTTATAATTAAAAAATATGTTATCCAAAGTAGGTTCATTTAAATTTCATATTGAGTCGTATGTCTGCGATTTCATGGAAAAAGCGACAGTTACCGTAATTACCCGGTTTTTATTAGATGCCGCTTCTATTCATGCTCAACAACGTGGATTTGGTTATGAGCAGATTTCAAAAGACAATGTGGCTTGGGTATTATCGCGACTTTCCATTCAAATGGAAGAATATCCCGGTCAAAATCAAGATTTGACAGTTGAAACATGGATAGAAACCGTTTCTCGTTTTTTTACCCAACGCTGTTTTTGCTTCATCAACCAATCGGGAAAAATTATCGGATATGCCCGTACGATTTGGGCTGCAATCGACATGGAAACCCGCCGTCCGATTGATATTCATGCATGGCGACCTGATATGTTGCAATACATCGATGCAGAAAAACAATGCCCTATCGAGAGAATGAGCAAAATTCCTCCTGTGGAAGGAGTTGATTCTTGTATGGGATATACCGTCCGGTACAGCGATATAGATATCAACAAGCACGTGAATAGCATAAAGTACATTGAACACGTAGTTAATGTGTTTGACTTGAATATTTTCAAAGAAAAATTTATTCATAAGTTCGAAATAGTTTTTCTTGCCGAAGGAATGTTTAGCGACAAACTTAAACTCTACAAGCAAAGCATGTCGGAAAACGAATATATTGTTGATACTAAAAAAGGAGAAGAATCTATTTGCAGAAGTAGAATAATCTGGAAATGAAAAAAATATATATTAATTAACTTACAAAAAATAAAATTATGGCAATAATGAATTTTGGTGGAATCGATGAACAAGTCATTACACGTGAAGAATTTCCATTGGAAAAGGCAAGAGAGTTTTTGAAAAATGAAACCATTGCAGTGATTGGTTACGGCGTGCAAGGTCCGGGACAATCGCTGAATTTACGCGACAATGGCTTCAATGTGATTGTAGGCCAACGTAAAGGCGGTAAAACTTGGGAAAAAGCAATTGCCGACGGTTGGGTTCCGGGTAAAACGCTTTTTGAAATAGAGGAAGCAGCAGAAAAAGGTACCATTATCCAATATTTGCTTTCCGATGCGGCGCAAATTGAAATGTGGCCGCGTATTAAACCTCACCTGACAGCGGGGAAAGCTTTATATTTTTCACATGGCTTCGGCATTACTTACAAGGAACGTACCGGAATTATTCCTCCACCGGATATTGATGTGATTTTGATAGCTCCTAAAGGTTCGGGAACTTCTTTACGCAGAATGTTTCTTGAAGGTCGCGGATTAAATTCAAGTTTCGCGATCTATCAAGATGCAACTGGAAAAGCTAAAGAACGGGTGATTGCCTTAGGCATTGGCGTAGGTTCGGGCTATTTGTTTGAAACCGATTTCAAACGAGAAGTCTATTCCGATTTGACAGGCGAACGCGGTACGCTTATGGGCGCTATTCAGGGATTATTGCTGGCTCAGTATGAAGTCCTTCGTGAAAACGGTCATACACCTTCGGAAGCTTTCAACGAAACCGTGGAAGAATTGACGCAATCGCTGATGCCTTTGTTTGCCGAAAACGGTATGGACTGGATGTATGCGAATTGTTCGACCACTGCACAACGCGGTGCTTTGGACTGGATGGGCGCTTTCCATGATGTTACCAAACCGGTATTTCAGAAATTGTATCAAGCAGTTGCCAGTGGCGTTGAGGCGCAACGTTCTATTGATTCAAATTCTAAACCGGATTATCGCGAAAATTTAGAAAAAGAACTGAAAGTTCTGCGCGAAAGCGAAATGTGGCGAACCGGTGCTGTGGTTCGTAAATTGCGTCCAGAGAGAAATTGAAATGGATTTATTTGTCATTGCGGGCTTAATCCGCAATCCCTTTTTAACAGGGGATCCCGCGTCAGGCGCGGGATGACATTCGTTTAGTTTTGCATTAGCTTTTCCTTTAAAATTTCCATGCCCGTACTTGCTTTTTCCTTGATCACAACTACATTAGCAGGAGCAGGAACATCGTTGGGATCTATCAAATAGATTGGAATCCCTCTCCGCACATAATGAATCAATCCGGCTGCCGGATATACTTGCATAGATGTTCCGATAATCACAACAATATCGGCTTTTGAAACGATTTCAGCAGCTTTTTCAATCATTGGAACTGCTTCGCCAAACCAAACGATAAATGGGCGAAGTAGAGAACCATCGTCGGCTTTGTCGCCAAGATGAATGGGGTTGTATCCTATATTATATATTTGGGTTTTGCTTTCATTGCAAGCTTTCGTTAATTCGCCATGGAGATGAATCACTTCTGAACTTCCCGCTCTTTCATGTAAATTGTCAACATTTTGAGTGATGACGGAAACTTTGAATTCTTTTTCCAGTTCGGCAATAATTATATGCCCTTTATTCGGTTCCACTTGCGCTAATTGTGCACGGCGATCATTATAAAATTGCTGAATTAATTCCGGGTTTTCGTACCAGCCTTCAATGCTTGCGACTTTCATTACGTCGTAATTTTCCCATAATCCACCCGCATCACGGAATGTACTAATTCCGCTTTCAGCGCTCATACCGGCGCCAGTTAAAAATACAAGATGTTTCATTTTCGATTCAGAGGTAAAATTTCTATCCAATAGCCATCCGGGTCTTCGATGAAATACAATCCCATTTCGTGATTTTCATAGCAAATCCATCCGTTTTCGCGGTGAAATTGCCAAATTTCATCATAGTCGCCCGCTACTCGAGCGCACAAGTGTTGTTCATTATCACCCATTTCATAAGGTTTTTCCCAATCGCGAAGCCAAGTGAGTTCCAAGAGAAATGGAGAAGTGTTATCGGTTAAATACGTGATTATATAAGAGCCATCACTAGCCTTCATCTGATGATGGATTTTGAATCCTAATGCTTTATCATAAAATGTTAAACTTTTTTCTAAATCAAACACATTACAATTGTAATGATCAAATTTTGCCTTAATTTCCATATAATTTACTTTTGATGAATAAAGACAAAATTACTAATTATTTCAGAAATATGAAATAAAAAATCGAAAATTACGGCAAAATTATTATTACAACTCTTTTTTATCGGGATAATATTCTGCAATAATCCGAACTAAACTTTCTATTGTTTTACTATTGCGATTTAGCGCTTCAGAAAGACTGCTGATTGTCACTTGATTATTTGCCTCTAAAGGATTGAGTCGCAGATATTCTCCATCCAATTCATGAAGCGATTCTTTTTTCGGAAGTAAATCTATAATATCAACTCCCAGAAAATCAGCAATTATCCCTAATTTTGAAATCGAGATATTTGAATTTTTCAGTGTTCGATTTATACTGTTTTCTTTAATATTTAACAGTTTAGCTAAATCGCGTTTTGTTTTTTTCTTTTCCTTTAAAAGGCTTTCAATAATATTCTTTTGTAATTCAGACATATAACTTATTTATTTATATTTTTTGAAAAAAAAATGCAATAAAAGATGATTTCTAATAAAAAATGTTATATATTTGCACAGAATGTATAATATGATAACACAAAGGGCGCAACATCTTTGCTTTTGCTTTGCAAAGTTTTCGCCAAATGTACTAATAATAATTTAATAAATGAAATAATGCATTAAAATTATGGATGAATTAGAATTTATAAGAAATCGAAGAGCTGCAGAACATCATTATGGTGATGTAAGAAAAGCATGCATCAAAGCTGGAGTAACTCCTCCCGTTTTTCAATCCGCTATCAGGAAAAAACGTATTGATGATTTAACCGATAAGGAAATATTAGTCATACGTTCTTTTATTGAAGTATTAGATGAAAGAAAAGAAGAAAAGGAATTGCTGAAAAAATCGGTTCTTTCCTAATGGCTTTTTAGGTATTATATGGTATTATTATCTTTGATTATATGAATAATGAGGTAGTTATATGATGTCAATTAGGCTGTATTAAAAGTCTTTTATATAGTCTAATTGACAGTGAAGAAGACATGTTATTTAACAATATAATTTTATTAGTGATATCATATATTGTAGCTCAAGAAAAGCCTACACGCAATAGTCCATAGAAGGAATTAATCTCTGGCAATTCTCTTATGGGAAATTTAATTTATTCCAGTGTGAAAGAGAGAGTCAGAACTTACTCTTTTTCCTCAGGAGATTCACTTGTTAACTTTCTTTCCAGATATTTCAAGCGTTGGGATGATTTTTCTTTTTCTTTTTTCAATTTTTCAATATCCGATAAAACGATGGCAAAATCGAAAGCTTTAACTAAAACATTTTTATCGGCAGAAGAAATTGTGAACGCATATTTTTCTTTTCCAAAATATTCCGCTTTGATTGCCGACTCTTTATTATTATAAATAAATTGAATCACTCCATTGTCTTTTCCTTGTTTATAAGTAACGATTTCGGTCGTCATTCCTCCATCGACAAATGAATAATTCAATCCGCCATCGTATGGGATATCTTGAGTTTCGGCATATTCTCCATTCGATTTTGAAACTTTTAGTCGTGAATGATGAATTGGACGACTTCCGTAATATACGCTGTATAGATATATTTCTCCTAATTCATTAACATTTGTACGAATATATGAGCTTTGAAGTTTCGTCTCTAATTGTTGAGTTTTTTCTATATATTTTCCCACTTCGTCGTATTTAGGGTCTTTCTCAAACAAAAAGCCTGGCTTCATTTTTTCATATTCAGCCAGTCGTATATTTAGTAAGCTATCGCAGAAGATTAAATTTCGTTCTTGTTCTTTGATTTCAATCAGACGTTTCAACTTTAAACCTTGCTTCTGAATTTCAAACTCTTTGGGAAAAAGTTCTTTAATACTGTCTAAATTATTTTTTGCCGATGTATATTTGCCTTGTTCATACAATTCTTGCGCTTTTTCTAAATAAGCAGCTGCTTGTTTTTTATTTGAATTACAAGCAATTAAAAACAACAACAAACAGATAATATATTCTTTTTTTAAGGGATTCCGCATCAAGCGCGGAATGGCAATCAATTTATAATTCATAATTATTTCTTAAATTTTCAACTCAATTCTGAAAGTTGTACCTTTTCCCAATTCGGACTTATAAACATATATTTTACCCTTTTGATAGGATTCAATAATGCGTTTAACTAAAGATAATCCCAAGCCCCATCCTCGTTTTTTAGTAGTATAACCAGGATGAAAGACTGTATTGAATTTAGATTTAGGAATTCCTTTCCCTGTATCGGAAACATCCATTATCATTTTATTACCTTTTTGGAAAGCATGAATTTTAATTTCACCTTGTCCGTCCATAGCATCTACAGCGTTTTTAATCAGGTTTTCGAGTGTCCATCCGAAAAGCGATTCATTCATAAGGACAGTAACCTGCCCTTCTGGCAAATCGGTGGAAATCACCACTTTGGAAGAAATACGTTTTCCCATGTATTCTATCGCATTTCTAATTGCAACTACTAAATCTATCTGCTCGGAGTCAGTGTTGGAACCTATTTTGGAAAAACGCTCGGCAATTATTTTCAGGCGTTGAACGTCTTTATCCATTTCATTAAGTAATTTAGGATCTATTTCTTTTGTTTTAAAATATTCTACCCAAGCCATTAAGGAAGAAATAGGAGTTCCCAATTGATGCGCCGTTTCTTTTGATAAGCCTACCCAGACCCGATTTTGTTCAGCCCGCTGAGCGCTGTTTAATGCTAAAAAAGAGATTATAATAAAGATAGAAACCACTGTCAACTGCACAAATGGGAATAATCGAAGTTGTTTCAATACGGTCGAATCGTCATAATACACATATTGGTACTCATATTGAACTGTATTTTCATCTCTTTGAATCGGAATTTGGATTTGAATCGGATCGTGTTTTTTCCGGAATGCTTTTATTTTATTTTGGATAAAAACTGAATCTTCGACAAGCGGTGATTCGATATTGGCTGTTTCGATTGCCTGATTTGAATCGTTTGTCCTAATGACTGGAATAGTCGTATTATTTTGAATAATTTTTGTCAAATGACGATCGTAATTATTGAATAAGTTTGTACTATCCGCATCTTCAGAAATTGCTTGTGCAGCAATTAATGCAACGGATTCCGCCCATATCATAATTTTTTTATATTCTTCTTCTTTCAGTTCATTAACCAAAAAATTGGTAGCCCACACCGAAGCAATAGCGATGATTGCGGCAGTGATGATGAAAAAATACCGGAATGTTCGCCCCGACTGATATTCTTTAGGCATATTCGCTTACTTTACAATTCTACAACGACAGGTGCATGATCGGAAAAAACGGCTTCCTGACGGATAGCCGCACTTTTCAACCTTTTTTTCAATGATTCAGTAACTATGTGGTAATCAATTCTCCATCCGATATTTCTTTCACGCGAGCCTGCACGGAAACTCCACCAACTATACTGATTAGGTTCTTGGTTAAATTCCCGGAAAGAATCAACAAATCCCAAGTCAATAAAACGGTCGAACCATTCGCGTTCTTCAGGCAAAAAGCCGGAAACATTGGTATGTCGCTCAGGGTTATTGATGTCGATAGGTTTGTGGCAAATATTATAGTCGCCGCAAATAAGTAAATTCGGACGTTCTTTGCGCAGTTCAAGTAAATATGTAGTGAAGACTTTCAGAAATTCCATTTTCACAGCTTGTCGTTCATCGCCCATTGTTCCCGAAGGAACGTAAACGCAAACGACAGTTAAATCGCCGAAATCAGCGCGAATCACCCTACCCTCTTTATCAAATTTCGGACAATCGATTCCAATGGAGTAATAATCCGGTTTTTGTTTACTGAAAATAGCTACGCCGCTATAACCTTTTTTCAAAGCTGAATGAATAAGCTGATATTCATAGCCCAAATTTCGTAATGTAAGCGCATCAATTTGCTCCGGTCGTGCTTTTGTTTCCTGAACGCAAAACAAGTCAGGACTTTCTTTTTCCAGCCAATCAAACAGTCCTTTGCTTATTGCCGACCGGATTCCGTTTAGGTTAAGTGAAATGATTGTCATCTTTTTTAATTAGAAACTAAAAGTTAAAAATTTTTTATTCCAAATAAGTATATCCGTAAAGTCCAGAGCGATAATTGGACAAAAATTCTCTTCCTTCTTCTACCGAAATTTTACCATCCTTCATTGCTGAAGTAACCCATAACTCCACAGTTTTAACTAATTTTTTAGGATTGTATTGCGCATATTCTAAAACATCGGCAATTGTTTCTCCATCAATAACCTGTTCAACCTGATATCCATCTTTATCTACAGAAATATGAACCGCATTTGTATCACCGAATAAATTATGCAAGTCGCCCAAAATTTCCTGATAAGCACCTACCAGAAATACACCTATATAATATGGTTCCTTTTTATTCAACGAATGTATGGGAAGGTGGTAGGTATAATTCTTCATATTGATAAAGTTATCAATTTTTCCGTCCGAATCGCAGGTAATATCCTGCAAAGTCGCTGTCCGCGTCGGTTTTTCATCCAAGCGAGAAATCGGAACAATAGGGAACACTTGGTCGATAGCCCAAGAATCAGGCAAAGACTGGAACAAGGAGAAATTGCAGAAATATTTATCGGGCAACATTTTGGATATTTTACGAAGTTCCTCCGGCGCATGTTTCATATTCATAGCCATTTGATAGACTTCCCGCGCAATCGACCAATACAGTTTTTCAATCTGAGCGCGAGTAACAAGGTCTAATAGCCCCAAGTTGAACAAATCAAGCGACTCTTCCCTGATTTGCTGAGCATCGTGCCAAGTCTCAATCAAACGGGGTTGATTCATCTCGTCCCACAATTCATACAATTCTTTTACCATTTCATGAGCATCTTCAGGCAGCATCTCATCTTCTTCCCATTCGGGCAAAGTCGTTGTTTCCAAGACCTGAAATACCAAAATTGAATGATGCGCCGTCAGCGAACGTCCCGACTCAGTGATAATGTTAGGCTGCGGAATATTATTTTTGACACAGGCATCCACCAAAGTAGAAATAGAGTCGTTGACGTATTCCTGAATTGAATAATTCATACTGCTTTCACTTGCAGACGACCGAGTACCATCATAATCAACGCCAAGTCCTCCGCCTATATCAACAAAATCAATCTCATAGCCTAAATTTCGTAATTGAATGTAAAATTGAGAAGCTTCGCGTAAAGCATTTTTGATACGACGGATCTTAGTCACTTGACTGCCGATATGGAAATGAATTAATTTCAGGCAATCTTCCATTTTGTTTTTATTCAGAAGGTCAAGCGCTTCGAGTAATTCGCTGGATGAAAGTCCGAACTTACTGACATCTCCGCCCGATTCTTCCCATTTGCCACTTCCTGAACTGGCTAATTTAATACGAATACCAATATTAGGGCGAATCTTCAATTTTTTTGCTAATTCGGCAATTAATTTCAGCTCGTTTAACTTTTCAACGACAATAAAGATCCGTTTCCCCATTTTTTGCGCTAAAAGAGCTAATTGCAAATAATCTTCGTCTTTATAGCCGTTGCAAATAATCAGCGAATCATAGCTTGTATTAATAGCTAACACAGCATGAAGTTCAGGTTTTGAGCCAGCTTCCAATCCAATATTAAACTTTTTCCCATGGCTGACGATTTCTTCTACTACCTGCCGCATTTGATTAACTTTTATCGGGTAGATAATAAAATTTTGAGCTTTGTATTCATATTCTTCGGCAGCGATTTTGAAACAATTGGAAATTTTCTCGATTCTGTTATCCAGAATATCGGAAAAGCGAAGCAACACGGGTGCCTCTATATCCTTGATAATCAATTCATCCATTAACTCTTTCAAATCCACTTCCGCTTCATTTTTTTTAGGAGTGACCGTAATATGTCCTTTTTCATTAATTGAAAAATAATCCAAACCCCAGCCGTAAATGTTATATAATTCAGCTGAATCTTCAATACGCCATTTTCTCATTGCCACAGAATATTAATTATCATTTTGTTTTTCAGGGCGAAATTACAAATAATATTTAGACGGACAAAATAAATTTGCGGCATTAAGAAAATTATCGTACTTTTGCACTCTCTTTTGCGGCTGTGGTGTAATTGGTAGCCACGCCAGACTTAGGATCTGGTGCT
>JGI24699J35502_11133822_pt1 | contig 16425 bp, 10 predicted proteins | sample TergutMp193P4_FD_35502 | JGI IMG/M metagenome (IMG submission 35502) | reverse complement strand
TACATGAGGGCGAAGGGGTCGCAGCCAAGGCCCTGGGGCAGTTGGGGATCACCCTGGACGCGGCGCGAGCCGAGGTCGAGGAGATCATCGGCAAGGGCCCCCAGGCGCCGGCGGGGCATATCCCCTTCACATCCCGTGCAAAGAGAGTTTTGGAGTTGTCACTGCGCGAGGCGCTGCAACTCAATCATCCGTACATCGGGACTGAGCACATCCTGCTCGGTCTGCTGCGTGAGGGCGAAGGCGTCGCCTCCCAGGTGCTCATCAAGCTGGGCGCCGATTTGGGACAGGTACGCGAAACTGTGCTTTCCCTGCTGAGCGGTTTCCAGCAGACAAAACAGGCCGCAATGGCTGGTGCTCCCGAGCGTACGGTCAACACCACGGGATCGAAGATCCTCGACCAGTTCGGCCGTAATCTCACCCAGGCCGCCCGCGAGGGCCAACTCGACCCGGTCGTGGGGCGTGTGAAGGAAATCGAGCGCGTGATGACCGTGCTGAGCCGGCGTACGAAGAACAACCCCGTTTTGGTGGGCGAGCCCGGCGTGGGCAAAACCGCCGTTGTTGAGGGCCTCGCCGAGGCGATCATCCGCGGAGACGTACCCGAAACACTGAAGAACAAGCAGATTTACACCCTGGACATGGGGTCCCTGGTCGCCGGTTCCAGGTACCGCGGTGACTTCGAGGAGCGCCTGAAGAAGGTCCTCGCCGAGATCAAACAACGCGGCGACATCATGATCTTCATCGACGAGATCCACACCCTTGTCGGCGCGGGTGCTGCCGAGGGGGCCATCGACGCCTCATCGATCCTGAAACCGATGTTGGCGCGCGGCGAGTTGCAGACCATCGGCGCGACGACCCTGGACGAGTACCGCAAGTACATCGAGAAAGACGCGGCACTGGAACGCCGCTTCCAGCCCATCCAGGTCGACGAGCCCTCGATCGCTCTCACGATCGACATCCTCAAAGGCCTGCGCGACCGTTACGAGACCCATCACCGGGTCACGATCACCGACGCGGCACTGACCGCCGCGGCGCAATTGGCCGACAGGTACGTCGCCGATCGTTTCCTGCCTGACAAGGCCATCGACCTGATCGATGAGGCTGGAGCCAGGCTGCGGATCAAGCTCATGACCGCGCCGACCAACCTGCGTGAGATCGATGAGAAGATCGCACAGATCCGCAAAGAGCGCGAGGCGGCCGCCGAATCCATGGATTACGACAACGCGGCCAACCTGCGTAGCCAGGAACTGAACTTGCTGAAAGAACGCGAGCAGATGGAAACCGACTGGAAGGCCTCCGGGGAATCCGTGCCCGCCGTCGTGGACGAGGAACAAATCGCCGAGGTGCTGAGCTCCTCGACCGGGATCCCCGTCTTCAAGCTCACCGAGGAGGAAAGCTCCCGGCTGTTGGGCATGGAGGAGGAGATCGGCAAGCGGATCATCGGGCAAACCGACGCGGTCCACGCTCTCGCGCGCTCCATCCGGCGTACTCGGGCAGGGTTGAAAGACCCCAAACGCCCCTCCGGTTCCTTCATCTTCGCCGGGCCGTCCGGCGTGGGCAAGACCGAGCTCACCAAGGCGCTGACAGAATTCCTCTTCGGCGACGAGGACGCGCTCATCACCCTCGACATGTCCGAGTACTCCGAGAAGCACACTGCTTCACGGTTGTTCGGTTCCCCTCCAGGGTACGTGGGCTACGAAGAGGGCGGGCAGCTCACCGAAAAGGTACGCCGTCGTCCCTTCTCAGTGGTGCTTTTCGACGAGATCGAGAAGGCACACCCGGACATCTTCAACTCGTTGTTGCAGATCCTGGACGAGGGCCGTTTGACCGACGCCCAGGGCCGTGTGGTGGACTTCAAGAACACGATCATTGTCATGACGACCAACCTGGGAACCCGCGACATCTCCAAAGCTGTCGGTTTGGGCTTCTCCAAGGCTGGCGACGACGCCGCGTCGTACGACACGATGAGGGCCAAGGTCACCGACGAACTGAAGCAACACTTCCGTCCGGAGTTCCTCAACCGCGTGGACGAGATCATCGTCTTCCACCAGCTGAACCACGAAGAGATCGAGAAGATCGTGGACCTGATGGTCGCCCAGCTCGAAACCCGCCTCGCCGACCGCGATATGGGCATCGAGCTGACACCGGCCGCCAAGTCCCTGATCGCCGAGCGCGGGTACGATCCGACGCTGGGGGCGCGTCCTTTGCGCCGTGCGATCCAGCGTGACATCGAGGACCCCATGGCCGAGAAGATCCTCTTCGGCGAACTTCAGCCTGGACAATTGGTTTTGGTCGATGTGGCTCCGGAGGGTTCGGAATCCCCGTTCACCTTCCACGGCACGCCGAAGTCGACATTCACCGATTCAGCCCTGGAGGAGTTGGCCGTCGTCGACTGACGCCTGAACGCAACACTCATTCATAATCAATGTCGAGTGTCGCCTTGTGTACCATCGAAACTAGTTTCAGATGGACATGGGGCGACACTCGTCATGTCAAATAAAGATTTATTCATATAAACCAGGCGGCCCCCAAGAGGATGAACAGGCTCAACGTGGTCAACGAACCGAGACCAGCGAGAACGATGCCAACGATATTGACGCCTTTATTGTTCGCCCGGCCCTCACTGGCGGCTTTCAGGCCCATAACACCGAAGATGATGGCCGGGATGCCTGCGAGGGCCCCGAAGCCAAAGAATGACGCGATGCCCAAAATGATAGCGCCCACACCATAACTGTTCTTTTCGGAGGAATTGTAGCTGCTGGAGTACGGCGGATACCCCGACGAGTACGGTTCAGCGGCGTACGCCGAGGGATAGGGCTCCTGAGGGTACGCCGGGGGGTACGTTTCCGGTTGAGGAGCCGGGTACGAAGCGGCCACCGGGTACGACTGGACCGGATCCGGTGGGTACGGATACGGGGTGGGTGGCTGATTGGGAGCAGGCGCGTACGACTGGCTCGACTCTACGGGATACCCACCCGCATTCGGCATATACTCCCCCGATGGGTATTGGTCGGAGTCAGGCGGATACGGGGTCGTACTCACAGGCTGACCGGGATCAGGAAGGTACGGGAAAGGATTGTTGGCCGGTTGATTGGCGTCGGGCAGGTACGGGAAAGTCGGCTGGTCAAGGTCGGGAGGTTGGATGCCCGGGATGGCGGAGTCCGACGATGGCGGAGCAAAATCAATCAGCTCTTCCGCAGGTGGGGCCGCCGCGGATGGTTCCGCCACGGATGGTTCCGGGGTAGGCGTTTCCGCCACGGATGGTTCCGCATCGGAGTTTGGTGGAAGATAATCGGCCCCGGAATCAAACGAACTCATATTGCCCTACCTGTGTGTTGATCTGTCTTCAAGTCTATCCGATCGATGACCAATTCGTGATGATGATAGTATTTCACGAGAGTATGAGACCATTGAGGGAGTAAGCGTGTCAGAAGAATCCGATCCTCGTACCCCAGGAGACGGAGATCCTGACTACAGCCAGACGCTCCCGCAAAACGTTGATTGGTCGTCGTTTACGCCCCCGCCTGAACAGCCCAGTGCGCCCGAGCCCGACAGTCAACCACCACAGCAAACGCAACTTGATTGGTGGAGGCAGCCGAGCCCGCATGTCTCAACCCAGAACACCTATCCGGCGTGGCCCCAGCCAAGCTTCCAGCCCGCGACACTCACCTACTCGCCTCCACAAGCGAATTGGGGTCCTCCACGCCCCAAACGCAAGCGCAGGCTCGGCTGGATCATCGCATTGTCCATTATCGTTGTCATCGCGCTGATCGCGAGTCTGAGCGTCTTCCTCCAGAGTCTGGGTTGGGAGCACACCGAGTACGGGTATGACATCGTTGAACGAGCAACAGTCGATGCGAATGATCCCTGGGTCGTCTCCCTCCCCCTCGTCTCGCCCAATTCCGGATCAGTGCAGATCTACTCCGATCCCACACTGACCAACCCCGTACCCTTCGTCAAAAGCAGTGACAGCCTCGGCATCACGGGCCGCAAACGTACCTTCACTCCAACCACGACAACAGTCGAGCCATCCGACAATCTTCCAGCCTCGAGCGCCACATTCCCCCTGGGCGCCGCGTCTGGATGGCCGGCCGGGGACTACTACATCGCCGAGACCCAGAATCTCATCGGCAGAACCCTGCAACGACCCCGGGTCCATGTCTACACCGTCGTTGGCTCTTTCGCGCCTCCCGCGTTCACAATGGATGTCGTCGGCGGGGTTCCCCACTTCGCGTGGACCTCGACCCAGGGCGCAGCCTCGTACTATATCCTCAAGTCAACCCCCCCTTCGCCCACCATGTCGGGGACCATGCCGACCCTGGAAACCATCGGATGGGCCTCGTCGGACGCGACCTCCTGGTTGGCGACCGCCCAGGACATGGCCTACGAGAACCTGCGCCAGAACCAGTCGGAGGTCACATCGTACAACGCTAATTTCCAGGGCAGCGACGGCCAGTCGAGCGAGAATTCCTGTACCCCCCAGGACGACGGCTATCAGGGCATGACCCCGCCCGACTGGGACAATTCTTTGTTCACGTTCCCCAGTTATGCCGTCGTCGCCGTCGATGACAACGGTGATTCGAGCCTGCCCGAGTTCCAGAGCGGACGCGATATCATCGTGGACACCCCCGTCGCCACCGCCTCGAAGACTGTGGACCAGATGAACCTGGACGCCGGCTCGAGTCTGTACATCCCTGATTCTTTCCCGGTCACGATGGGCGACTGCCGTACTGTTTTCTTCCCCGTCGCACCGCAAAGTTTGGTTTCCAACGCGGACTACTCCTCGATGACTCTCACCTACACCGTCACCGGCACCATGATCACCCATTCGGTGACCGGCGACAAGGGTTCGTACTCCACTGTTGAGAATCTGGGCCATGACGCGGGGCTGAGCACCATCGTCCAGTACGGGCCCATGCAGGATCTCAACTACATGACCTCTGAGCAAGTCGCAATGATCGCGCGCGGGCAGACTCCTTCAGCGGACACCCCCGACACCCCGTACACCTGGAACGGCACCTCCGAGATGGTCACGTTCATCGCCGCCAATATGTACGCGGGAACCACCGCCATCGATCTGAGCCGGTTCACCGCCGATCCCGCCTCCCCGTTGATCGTGGACGCGGCCAATGAGGCGTACCTCCAAAACCCGTACATCACGGACTTCTCGCCCATCATCGGAATCCGGGATGACGTGTTGTACATCAGTTATTCGATGAAACCCGACGAGCGCGCCGCCGCCGCGGATCGGATCAAAACCAAGGTTGACCAGGTCCTTTCCTCGATCGTCGACGATTCGATGACCGAGCGGAACAAGGCCCTGGCCATCAACAAGTACCTCGCCCAAAACGCGGTGTACGACAATGACGCCGCTGACTTCAACAACGGCCAGCACACTCGCGACGAGTACGTGGCGGCGTTCCCGAATTCTTGGGACGCCGAAGGGGTCCTGATCGACGGCAAGGGTGTGTGTTCGTCGTACGCCGCGGCCTTCAAGGCCCTGGCCGACGCGGCGGGGCTCGACTCCGTGACCGTCACGGGCTGGGCCGACACCTCCGGGATCGGCCATGAATGGGTCAAGGTCTCAATCGACGGTGCGTGGTGGGTCGTGGACCCCACATGGAACTCCAACATCTGGGAACAGGTCCATGGAAACGTACAAGCCTTCTTCATGTTGACCGACGCCCAGGCCAGTCGTACCCAGTTCAACGGTTTCGTCGTGGACTCCCACATCCCCGACTACGACACCCGGTAAACCCGGAGATCCTGGTACTGCAAGCCAGACGCCAGGCGCGTCAGGGAGTCACCTGGAGGGCGGCGATCGCAGCGTCCACGTCAGGTTTGTACTGCATGGCGTCATTGGGGATGGAGGCGTAGAAGATCGACGAGGACGCAGCCGAGGTCTTGATGATGATGACGATGGCCAATTCTGAGGTGGTGTCCAGGTTGGGGATCGAGAAGGACAGATTCGTCTCGGTGATCCACCCGTCGTACCCGTCGAGAGTGTACGCCTCGGAACGCAACGTTTCTGTTGTCACCGTGTTGTCCCCGTAGAAAGTACGGAAGATGCACTTGTTGACGATTTCGGAACCTTGCTGGGGGTCGTAGAATCCGTCCCCGGCATAGAGTTCGCCAACCATCACCGAGGCGACCCAGCCATCCCAGTCACCCGTCAGGGGATTGGGATTCTGGTGGATGAGGATCGTCTGCTCGGCGACATCACGCCCGAAGGGGATGCGGTAATCGCTGACATCGACCGGGCCCCAGGGATCGCCCAATGTGGGGTACGACAGGGCCCCGCCGTACACGCGCCCATCGGCCGGGTGGTCCGCACGCACATTCGACGTCGCTTGTTGGGGACAGACCTCCTCGGTGGAATTGCCGCCCGCATTGTTCGTTCCTCCATCAGTCACGGATCCGCCGAAGACCTTGGTGACGACGAACCAGATGATCAAGGCCAGAACGAGGACGCCGACAATGATCGTGACCCACATCCCGACGGGTTTCTTGGCTTTCATCTCTTGGAGCGAGTACCCCGCTGTTTGTCCAGTTTGTATGCTCTGAGAAGGGGTGACGCTCGTCTGAGCGCCGTACTGTGAGGGAGGCCCGGCCAATGGGGTCGGTGAGACGACCTCAGACCATGTGCTGCCGTCCCAATAGCGGAACATGCCGGTTTGTCCGCCGGGATCCGGGTACCATCCTTGCTGTGCCATAGAACTGCCCTCAGTCGTGAACGACAACCAATGTGCCGACGTTGATCCAGTCGTACATCTCCTTGGCCTGGGCGACGGGGATGCCCACGCATCCGTGAGAGGAACCCCACCCGAAATGGTCGACCCAGTAGTTGCCGTGCAGCGCGATGCTGTTGTCGAAGTACGCGATCCACGGGACATTCGGCTGTGTGTAGTCAGGCCCGCTCATGGTTTGGTTGGCCACCTTCAGCCACACGTGGAAAATCCCCGGGTGGGTTGGAGTGGACCTCTTGCCGATGACCACGGACCAGGTGCTGATCTGGGTCGTGCCCTCCCAGCGCGTGACGGTGTAGTTGGAGCGGTTGACCTCGACCCACTTCTCGCCATTTGGCTGAAGGTACTGCGGATCCATCTGGACCTGCTCGCTGGGGGCCGGCGTCGCCACAGTGGCGACACTTGAGGAATATCCGGTGCCATCGACGATCGACTGGATGACGTCTGCCGCAACGCCGTCAGGGTCGGCGACTGCCGTGCCTGCCGAACCGGATTGCTTCACACCCAACACGGTCCCGTTAGGAGCAACTAGCGTTTGCTGAGGAACAACGGGCTTGCTCAAATTGTCCGAGAGCATCGCGGGCAGCTCCGAGGTGGCCTGATCGGTGTCGATGCTCATCTGGATCGTGCCGGCGTCCTCGTCGGATGTGAACCGTACCCATGAAGAAATGCTGGACACAGGAACGGTGTAGCTCTTCCCAGCCGCGGTGACGGTGTATTGCGTCGCCAGCAGTTGGTTGGCCGCGTCCGCCACCTGCTGGGCGGTTTCGTCTGTGATGCGGGGCTTCTCAGGCGTGGTCGCCACAGTGAGGGGTTCATTCATCCCGCCGCCCGCTTTGAGCTCTTCAGCGACCTGGCTGGCTGCGGCCTCGGTGCCGTTCGCACCCGGCTGTACGATGAACGTCGACTGATCCGCGTCGTACGAAATGCTGGCCGGAGTGGATCTTTGTGCCTCTGAGATGAAGGTCGCATTGAGGTACGACAGGAGCTGGTCCTCATCGACGGACATGACAAGAAGTGTCTTCTTCACGTGGAACGGGTTGTACCTCGATGAGATAGCATCCCCATTGCCCACGCTCATCGCGTCGGCCACGGTCTGGTCCAAATTGAAGGTGACTCCCAGATCCTCAGCATTCGCTTGATCCTGTTTCCCGTTCAATTCAAGGGTTGCGGAGTAATTCTCGATCAGGGTGGCCGCCACATTACGAACCTGGGTCATACTGAACCCGGTGATATCGCGCCCGGCGAGTTCGGCGCCCGGTTTCGCGTGGTTGTCGAAGTACGAGGTGCCGATCACACCGCATCCGACGATGAGCAGGATGGCGCCCAACACGCTTCCGGTGACGGTGAGGACAACGTTTCTGATCTTGGAGGTGTTGCGTGTTTTGGCCGGGATCAACGGCATGCCCGAACTGTTGGTGGCGGGGCTGACAATGGTGTCTGAGGAGGTGACGCTCATCGGAGCCGTGAAATCGGGCGCGTCCTCTTCGGTTGCGGAGGTGACATCCTCAAGGATCTGGGTGGCATCCGTGGTCTCGTCTGTGACCGGGACGGATTCGGTTTCAGCGTCCGTACTTGAGTCAGTCACCTCGTCGGGGGACTCGTCCTCGGGGGACTCGTCCTCAACAACGGACTCATCCTCAACAACAGACTCATCCTCAACGACGGACTCTTCCTCAATGGTCTGGGAGTCGGCTGCCTCGTCGGCTTCCGGTTCGACGTCGTCTTCGGCTTCGACGTCGTCCTCAACAACAGACTCATCCTCGACGACGGGCTCATCCTCGACGACGACGGATTCCGCCTCGGCTGACTCTGCCTGAATGTCACCCTCAGCCGGTTCGACTGACTCTTCCTCGACAGCATCAGGTGTTTCGGTCGCTTCAGCCTGAACGTCACCCTCAGCCTCGGGAACGTCCTCAGCCTGGGCGTCGTCCACAGTCTGAACGTCGTCCACCTCTGCTTGCGTGTCGCCGATGTCAGTGGTGCTCTGCGCTTCAGGGGTCCCCTTCGATGACTCACTGGCCTTATTCTTCCACCAGACCATACGTCAACCTCCTCTGGAATCTTGTACAGCCGCACTTTCAACCCTTTTAAAGTCACGACTATGGTTTCTTAATTGTACTATACAAGCCTGAAAAATATGCTGTGATTTTTCATAACTCTCTCAGGAAACGGAATTCCTCACATATGTCACCGAGTGTGCCGCTGCGAAGCCTTCTTCTTCAGGTATGCTCGTCTTGTGATTTTCAAGCATATCGGCGATGATCGACCGTACCCCGCGCATGATCTGACCCTGAAACAGTGGGCCGCGATCGACCCGCGCGAAATACGCCTCGACCAGCTTGTGACAACGAAAAGTACGCTTGACCTGCACACATTGCTGGCGGAGGATTCGACCCTTTTCGGTGATTTGTTTCCTCATGTCGTCTCCTGGCAGGGCGACCTCTACCTGGAGGACGGCCTGCAGCGTACTTTGAGAGCAGCGCTTCAGGGCCGCGACACGATCCACGCCCGTATTCTTGAGCTGTGAGATCCCCGACGAGAGCATGGAGGTTGAGTGAGAGCCAAAAAAGTGGTACGGATGTTGTCCACACCCATCACATTGATCATTCTTCTCGGTCTGCTGGCCGCGGGTGTGTGGTGGGGGTACAAATCGGTCAGCGCCCGCGTCGTACACCCCGCGACCCCGTGCGTGACCGTGCCCATGACCGACCTGTCGACCTCCGCCGTGACCGTGAACGTTTACAACTCCGGCAGCCAACGCGGATTGGCCGCTCGGGTCTCTGCGACACTAGCCAATGGCGGTTTCATGATCGGTACGGTTGGCAACTCCGACAACGGCATTCTGACTGTTTTGATCATGGGCGCCGCCGCCGATGACCCCGAGGTACAGCTCGTGGCAGCCTGGTTCGTCGAACCCGAGATCCAAACCGACGGACGCGCGGACCACACGGTCGATGTGTACGTCGGCAATTCGTTTGACGAGAACACCGCCTGGGTCTCCGGCGCCCCCACGAGCCTCCAGATCCCCTCAGGCGAGGTGTGCCTTCCGGCGACCGCCACCCCGACAGCGAGTGAGCCCCCGGTCGAGGGGCCACAACCCGAGTCCCAACCCGCCGAACCCGAGTCCGCCGAACCGTCCGAGGCGCCCATACTCGGACCCCCCGTTCCCGCGCCCAGCTGACGTACGCCTCAGTCGGAGGATTTCCGCAGCCACCCGCCCAGACGGCCTCCCCGGTCGATCACCTTCAGGCGTTCCTCGACCCCGACCCGCTTGGACGCGGGGCAAACAATGAGCAACTGGTCACCCGACTGGATGGGATCACGGTCGTGGGGGGTGAACATCTTGTCCCCGCGGATGATCAAGGAGACCTGGGTGTTTTCAGGCAGGCCGAGTTCGCACACGGCGACCCCGTGCATGTGCGACTGATTAGAGACTGCCACAGTGAGCATTGCTGCTTCTATAGTGTCCAGGGGCGCGACTTCGATGTCGACTTCCTGGGTGTCTCCCACCAACCCCAGTTTCTTTGCCACCCAGGGCAGGGTTGGGCTGTTGACAAGGGTGAGGAAGACCACGGCAATGAATGTGATGTCGAAGATGGGCAGGGCGTCCTTCATCCCGGCGGCCATGGGGATGGTGGCCAGCACGATGGGCACCGCGCCCCGCAATCCTCCCCACGAAAGGAACATTTTCTCCGGAGTGCTCAATTTGAGCGGGGTCGTACAAATCCACACAGCCACCGGGCGTACGACGAATGTCAGGAAAATCCCGCCCAGCACGCCCAGGATGACATCGCGAAGCGTGATCGTACGCACATGGACGAGCAGACCCAACATCACGAACAATCCAATTTGTGCGACCCAGGCGATTCCGTCGGCGAAAGAGCGGGCGGCGTGGCGGTGGGGAAGCTTCCCGTTGCCGAGGATGACCGCGCACACGTACACCGCTGCGAACCCGGAAACGTGGAGGACCACGCCCAGGCCGTACGCCGCGACTGCCCAACCGATGACGGCGAGCGGATAGAGCCCCGAAGCGGGCAGGGCCATCCGGCGTAGGAGCTGGACGCCGACATAGCCGAACACAGCTCCGAACGCGATGCCGCCCAACAGCTCGCCGATGATCAGCAATCCCGTCAGCCACAACGTGGAATCCATGGGGACGGTTCCCATGGCCATCCCAGTTGCGGCGGTCACCAGCAAGACCGTCGGCGCGTCGTTGAGGCCCGACTCGCCTTCGAGCACCGAGCGTACTTTGCCGGGGAGGGGCACGCGACGCAGGACTGAGAACACCGCCGCCGAATCTGTGGGAGCCATGATCGCGGCCAGGAGTACGGCGACGGGCGGGGTGAAGCCCAGTACGAAGTAGCCGAAGGCGCCCTGGAGTGCGATGGTGATGATGATTCCCAGGCTGGCAAGCAATAATGCGGGAATGATCGCGGGTCGGATCTCATCCCAGTGCGTGGAGAGCCCACCTTCGATCAGGATGATGACCAGGGCGGCGAACCCCAGATCGTGGGCCAGTTCAGCGTTGTACAGTGCCAGAGTCGAATCGAAGCTGAGGATGATTCCCAAAGCCAGGAAGAAGATCAGGGACGGCAGACCCAACCGGTCGCCGATCTTCGTCGCCATGAGTGCGGCGAGGACGATCACGGACCCAAGCAGAAGGAAGATCCCAAGATTCATGTGGGTCCTCCCGTCGACATCGTTGGGAGAAATACTACAGCAGGGCGGGCGAACTCACATGCCGATGCGGCGGATGAAGACAGCACCGCCAGCTGCCACTATGACCATTGCTCCTCCAACAGCGGCGGTACCTCCGGGTGAGACGAGGAAGTCGGCCAGGGCTTCGGTTGACAGTGTGTCGGGAGGCGGCCCCGGGGCAGGAGGTACGGCCACGGGTTGCTGAGCCGACTGGGTGGGGGCAGCCGTGGGGGTTGGGCCCGGGGTGGGGATCGCAGTCTCAGTAGGAGTCGCCGATGGTGTCGATTCAGGGGCGGACGGCGTGGGAAACACGGATGGTTGAGTCGTTGGTCCTTGTTTGGGAATGGTGGAATGCTCACTGGAAGGCGGGGACGGCGGTCGCGGAATCAGTACGGTACTTGGCGACTGGGCGACCGACGCGATTGTCGGATTCGCCGATGTCGCCGGGGATGAAGGAGTGTTCGCCGATGTCGTCGGGGGTACCGGAGGCGTCGAGGTCGTCGGCGAAGGCGAGGTCGATGTCGTGGGTGGAGCCGGAGGGCCGAGCGTCGGCGGGGTCGATGTCTGAATTGTTGTGAGCGAAGAATTGGGCTGGGTCGACGGGGTCTGAGACGGGGAACCCGACGTGGGAATTTGCGATGTGTCCGTCGGCGTCAGGATTTGAGCCGGACTCCCGGTTGGGGGTTGAGAGGTGTTCGCCGGACCAGAAGGTTCGCCCGGCGCGGTGCTGGTCGGGGACTGCGGGGGCTGACTCGTTGTGGAGGACGGGATTCCGGTTGGAAGTTGTGACGGGCTCCCGGTGGCAGACTGTGTGGACGACGGCGACGACGGGCCGTAGGTAGGGCTCGACGAGGTACCCGTCGGACTTTGTGACGACGACGCAGTCGGACCAGACGTGGCAGTCGACGATGGTGAACCGGACGGGGACTGAGACGGCGTCCCGGTCGACGTCTCATTCGACGACGGGATGTCCGTCGGGGACTGAGATGTGCTGGGAGATCCGGTCGGACCTGTGGGGGATTCAGCCGGACCTGTCGGGGACTCGGTCGGACCCGAGGTCGGGGATTCGGTCGGACACGGTTCATCGCACTCCACATTGCAAGAACCCGTGGTGCATGGCGGTACCGTGGCGTTCGAGCCCAGGATCAATCCTGCCTGCAGCGTGGTCCCAGCCAGTAAAAATGTGTCCGAGAAGGGGGTGAACAACTGGGTGAAGTGAAGGCTGAACACCGTCGAAGATGAAGCGGGAATGACCATTCCCTGTACGGGATAGCTCACGGTTGTGGCAATGACAGTGGGTTCGGAGAAGCCTTCAGTGGAACCATTGTCGTACGTCAATCCTAGGGGGAAGATCAGGGTGAGAGTCAACACTGTGACCGGCCGATCGTTGGGGTTGCTGATTTCTCCGGATACAACGACCCGTTTCGAGTTGTTTTGGTCGCGTACGGCGGTCAGCGTACTGTCCAAAGGCGTGTACAAACTGGGCAGCGTCGCTCCGTACGCCATGGGGGCAGGTTCGACAAGAGATGTTTGTTCTACGGTCACAGTGGAGACTACTTGTTCGTCGCCAACCTGCGTCGTGGCATACAACAAGGACAACGGTAACAATACCATCATCCCGAAAACAATGCCCGTTAGCAGTAGTTTTTTCATTGTCGCTCCCACCGCATCTCCCACACACCATTGTACGGATGCTATCGTGCGAAGTGCAAGCCTATTGTACAATCATCCGGCCACAAAGTAACGCAACCACACGTACAGCCAGGAAATAACAAGCGTGGTAGCCGTGACGATCAGGCCGTACTTCGTGAATTTCCAGAAACTGATGGGCCGCCCCCACTTCGCGGCGACCCCGAGAACCACGACATTGGCCCCCGCCGCCACCGCTGTTGTGTTGCCACCCAGGTCGGCGCCGAAGACGAAAGCCCACCAAAGCGGGCTGTCAGCCTGGGAATGCGCGGTGGACGCGACCATTTGCTCGACGACAGGGGTCATGGCAGTTGTGTACGGGATGTTGTCGACCAGGGCCCCTGCGATCGTGGAGAAGATGAGCAGGCCAGTCGCTCCCACCAGTTCGTTCCCGCCCATGAGATCGGCCGCGACATGACCGATCGTCTCGATGACGCCCACCTCAACCAAGGCTCCCACAAGGACAAACAGTGCCATGAAGAACGCCAGTGTCATCCACTCGACCTCTCCGAGGAATTCCTTGGGGGTGGTACGACTGACAAGTACCATGGCTCCCGCTCCGAGGAGGGCGACGATCGACGGATCGACATGGATGAGCGTGTGGAAACCGAAGGCGACCATCGTCAGGGCCAGCACAGTCAGGCATTTCATCAAGAGAGGCTTGTTCTCGATGGCATCGGCGGGATGGATCCCCCTCAGTACCTCCTCGACGTCGACCTGGACGTGTAACTGCTTGTGGAAAAGGAGTTGCAGCAGCAGGATCAAGATGATCAGGAGGAGCAGACACAACGGCAGGGAGTGAACGAGGAAGTCGTCGAAGGTCAAACCCGCGCGAGATGCGATGATGATGTTCGGCGGGTCGGCGATGAGAGTGGACAAACCGCCAACGTTCGCAGCCAGGATCAGCGCGATGAGATGGGGCACGGGGTCCACCCTCAGCCGTTGACACACAGACAATGTGACTGGGGTCACGAGGAGTACGGTGGTGACATTGTCGAGGATGGGTGAAAAAGCGGCTGTGACAAGGATGAGCAGGATCATCAGCCGGGCCGGGCGTCCCTGGGACGTGCGCGCGGCCCACAAGGCGATGAACTCGAACAAACCTGTGTGCCGCAGAATCGAGACGATGACCATCATGCCGAACAACAGGAAAACGACGTTCCAGTCCACGCCCGTGTGCTCATTGAAGAACGCAGATTGTGCCCTGACAAGCCCTAACAGAGTCATGCCTGCGACTCCACCGAGAGCCGCGGCAACACGGTGGACTTTCTCGGTGGCGATCAGAATGTAACTGATCACAAACACAGCGATCGCGGCATAGGCAATAATGGTCGTCTCCAATCAGTGGTGACCTTGTGGGGCGGCCCTCAGAATACGCATCAACCTTGAGCGGTAGATCAATTCCGTGATTCTTATGTGGGAGACTGAAGATTGCCCCCGCTGACGCGCATATCGACGAACTGGAAGATCAGAAGGACCATCAACAGTCTGCGCACATGTTACCAAAAATACCAGTGAAAGTCCATCGTTGGATGCTATCATTGTGACAGCAAAAAGGGGGGTGGCGACATGAGGTACAAAGCGGAGTCGTTCGATCAGTGGCAGTACTTTTGCGCACAGTTGTACGACCCGCTGATCCGGTGCAGGATCGATTTCGCAGGCCGTGTCGACGAGGACGTGTTGAAACGTTCGATCACTGAGTCCCTGGCGACGATTCCAATGATGGGATGTTGTTTCGTGGGAACCGGGCGCAAACCGTACTGGCTTGACACAGGGTCCACGGGCGAGGACATGGTCCACGTGGTCAGGGCCGATTCGGAACCGGAGGACCATGTTTTGAGGTCTTTCGCGGCCACGATAGACATCAGCCGGGAACCCCAACTAAAAATCAACATTGTCAGAACTCAGGACGGGGATGTGATGTGCGTGCTCGTCAGCCATCTCGTCTGCGATTCGACCGGTTTCAAACAATACCTCCACATTCTTGGTGATATCTACACGAGGATGAAGCGGGGCGAACCCCTGCCCGGGCCGCATCGATACCCGCGCAGCACGAAACCCCTCTACACACGTACCGGTTTGCTGGAAAAGATCCGGCTTCTGCGCTCTGTTGACCTCAGCAATGAACAAAGGCTCAAGAATCAGCGCGGGATCGGCGCACCCTCTGGAGAATCTCGGATGTTCATGCGGCATCGTACGCTGTCAGCACCGGAATTCTCGTCCTTCCACGCCTCCCTTTCGCGCATCGGTGCCAGCGTCAACGACGGCCTGATGGCGTTGTACGCCCGTGCCTTCTGCCGCGAGACAGTGACAACACACGTAACACTCTCGTCGACCATCGACTGGCGCAGATTCATCCCCGAGCCGGTCGCGTACGGCATCACCAATTATGCGGGCAACTGTGTGTGCGATATCAGTGTCGAACCGGGCGATTCCGCCGCAGACACCATCACCCAGGTGACGGATCAGATGCGGGTCTACAAACAGGGTGATGACCCGTTGAAAGGCGCTCTGGGCTGGGATTGGGCCATCCGCGTTTATCCGTACGCCACTTTGCGACAAAAGTACACCACCGCTGTGACGACCGCCGCTGTCACATTCACGAACCTCGGGATCCTCGACTCTGAGATGCTGGATTTCGACGCCCTGCCGATCCGGTTCGCGTACATGACCGCGTCGATCAAGCCCCGCCCGTACTTCCAAGTCGCCGCCTCGACCTTCGACGGGGAGTGTACGCTGAGCACCAACATCTACGGGTCAAACGAGGAAGGACTCCTTGTCGATCACCTTCTGGACGATATCGTACGAGAAGCCCGGGAACTAGGAGTGGCATCCTTGACATGATTGAAAGGACGGCGAACATGACCCGGATGACCTTCGCGCTGGACTGACGAAGCTGCTGGTACCCTCTTTGCAATTCCGACCCGATCCGATCGGCATCCATCCCCGACAAAAGTCCGCCATATCGTACATTTTCCAGCAATATCCCTTTGTCTGGCCTAACTTGTGACCTCAGAAATGCGATTCTGGGCACCGCAACTTAGGCCGGACAAACCATGCTTTCTGAAATCAGGACAATGCGCACCCGGTCCCAAGCAGGCAGACAAGATTGGTTCATTTGTACGCTCTAGCGGTGACGGCGGGATTTGAACCCTACGTTTACATACCATTGACAAGGTATTACGTAGCCTAATCCCCAATGCGTGTAATTACCATGTAATTAGCACATCGTTTCTGGCCCAAAATCTTGATCCCGACCGTCTCTTCACGTTATCTCACAGTTACCCAACCT
>JGI24699J35502_11133823_pt1 | contig 16508 bp, 21 predicted proteins | sample TergutMp193P4_FD_35502 | JGI IMG/M metagenome (IMG submission 35502) | reverse complement strand
ACGACGGCCTTACCGGGGTGGTGGAAAGCAGTTCACGAGACGGCCGACGAGTGTGGATCAGCTTCGATTCGATGTCGCTGGGACCAATCCGCGTGGACGCCGTTTTCGTGCGGCCCTACCGACCCAGTCCCGTCACATGCAGTCCCGGCGACACCCACTACCATTGCCCGCTCGGCTGTCATTGCCAGTGCGGGGACAAAGACCTCCCCGGCGCTCCGGCCTGCAAGGCGGTGGCCTAAATTGGGAACCAATTTTGTTGCGGCTTGCGTTCGCGTTCATGTTATTGCTGCGGTGACTTCAGCGTGTCCGTGTGGGCTGGTTGTGCTGATCACCCCAGCCCGCCGAGACGGAAAGGCAGCATAAAGAATGACGACGTATCATTTTTTGTTTGCTATTCCAGCGGTCCTCACCGGCCTCGCACTATCGGGAATCATCATAGCCGAGATCATCCGCCCGCTTTACCGCCAGTGGCGGCCTTGCTTCCACCGACCGGTTCGGGTTGTGGTGGCATGGATATTGGCAATGATGTTCTCAGTGGCACCTGTTAGGCAGGTGAACGCATAATGGCCACCAACCCAAACCATTCGTATGCGGAACTCAGCCGCCTAGTCGCGCTGCTGCGCCAAACCCTTACCCGTACCCACAGTTATGTCGCTATCAACGGCAGCCCTTCTGGCTATTCGGGTTCGCGTGTGCCCGGACGCCTAGACATTATGGACTTAGTACGCGATGTGGAACTGCTGATTGAGACCATTTTCTGGGAGACCGTGCGCGGCACCCCCTCCATATCAGAGGACGTGACCTATCAGCAGCCCCAACGGCTGTATGTGCAGCTCGGCTGGCTGAAAGCCAACGGCCACCAAATCGGGCGCCTACCCGAAGCCCGGCAGCAACAAATCGCCCGCCAAGTCGCCGACCTAGTAAGCAAATGCAAGCTGAAACTCGGGATGCGGGCCTTCGATGTGCCGCCCGCCGTTGCCATCAAACAAGCCATCAACCGCACACCCAGTTACGGGAAAACCAACACCAACACCACTAAAGCTGATGGTGATGATGGTGGCCTAATTTTGGTTGATGCTCCCGCCGCTGCCAAGCATCTAGGGGTTACGCCAGGAGCCATCCGCAAATGGGCGCAGCGCGGCCAAGTCACCCATCATGGCACCGATAAGCGAGGCCGTAATCTTTACGACCTAGCCGAGCTGGCAGCCAAAGCCGACTTCATGGCCGAAACCCGAGACGACTGGTGCTGCCATGCCTAAAAAAACCATGATCCACACCACATGCGGCTACGCCACCACCCCCGAATGGGAACGCCAAAACGAAGACTACTACGCCACCCACCCGCGCGCGTTAGAGCTATTCCCCGAGCTGGATTTGTTTGAGGACGTGTGGGAGCCAGCCGTCGGCGAAGGCCACCTCGCAGACGTACTACATGAGCGCAGGAAACTAGCGCGAGCATCAGACCTGATTGACCGAGACTGGCAAGCCAACGATTGGGACGGCACCAGCTTGGTTGACGGGCACCCGAACCTAAAATACCGAGGCACCGAGGTCCTGGACTTCCTAAACTGCGCCGAGCCGCCGGGTAGTTGGGATGGGGACATGATCACCAACCCGCCCTACAAGGACGCGCACGCCTGGATACTCAAATCCCTAGAACTGCTAGCACCAGGCCGCAAACTCGCATTATTCCTGCCAGTGCGTTACCTTGAGGGCAAACAACGCGCCCGCCTGTTTGCCGAGCATCCACCACGCACCGTCTATGTGTCGGCATCGCGGTTAGCGTGCGCGAAAAATGGTGACTTCACCAACCCGCAAAACGCCGTCGCCTACGCCTGGTACGTTTGGGAAAAAGGCTACCAAGGAGAAACACAACTCAAATGGTTCAACTAGCAGATAAGCTATTTAGCATGGTCACCAATAAGCAACTGGATGCTGCACGGGAACACTATTATGCCGCTGAAGAAAAAGCCGCCGAGACGCAAGCAGAGGCACTGGCCGCTCTAGCAGATGAACTTCCCGAAAAAGTTGAGGCCGCCGCCAAAAGTCTAATGGCCATAGAACTACCAACCTCCCGCGCGCTCGGCATCGGTGGTGTAAAGCAACTCCGCAAGCAGCTTGACCTTATGACCGAACGTATAGCTTTTGAGCTTCGCCACGCGTCCGACAAGATTCAATGGCCGACCAGCTTGTATGCGCCACCAGGCGTCAACCTTAGTGCGCGAGCCGTTTTTGATTGGCTAGCACCAAAAACTCGCGAATATCGGCGCTTGTTCGAACAGGCCGGGTTCACTAACGCGTACTTTACAGATTTTGAGCCGAAAAACCTGTTAGACGAGTACCACCTTGACGTGATACAGGGGCAAGTCATGGAACTCAACAGGTGTCGCCAGATTTTAGAAGAAACCACCAATGCTCATCAACAGGCTCAGATCGACGAACTATGGGAAGCGACCACCCCTGATGCCAGCTAGTCGCGTCTGCTCCACGCTTGGCTGCCCTAGGCTCGTGTTTGGCGGTAAGGCCAGATACTGCGCCGAGCACCAAAGGCCGTCTTCCTCGCGGCGTGGGTATGGGCGAGAGCATCAAACCGAACGGCGGCGCATCAAAACCAAAATCGAAGCGGGCAGCATCGTCCGCTGCTGGAACTGCGACCGCATCCTCGACGCATCTTTTCATCTCGACCACGACGACGACCGCACCGGCTACCGCGGCCCCGCCTGCGCCCGCTGCAACACCAGCCTGGCGGGCATCAAATCGCGGGCCATCACAATGGCTAGAGGGTGTTAGTCCCCGACTTCCTCCGCTTTAGGTATTCATAAAACTTGGGAGCGGTATATTCATACTGCCCTTTCTGTATCCTATATAGAACTCCCTGCTCGGTAAGTCGTCCCATTAAAACATTTATGTTTCCGCTGTTCTTACCGCTATGAGCACGAATATCGGATGTATGTAATGGTGGGTAAGAACAGTCTGCGGTCAATAACAACATATCTTGTTCACTGGGAGTTAGCGTGTCGATGCGACCAGCGTAAAACTCTTCGTCCAGCCTCTCGTAGATATGGTCTTCAATTTTATCTAGTAGTTGAGTCGTGAACACGGTAATACCAGCCTCTGTCGCCGCCGACCATAATTCTGCACCCCATAATTGGATGAAAAACGGATACCCTTCCACTTCACTCAACACTCGTTTTACCAAATCTGCTCGTGCTGTAATTCCAGTATTGACTAATGGCATCACAAAAGCATCACTGGCGGGTCCGGGATTGCCAGAAAGCGCTCCAATATGCTCAGCCTTAAACATCCTTTCCGAGTACGTTCTCGCCTTTTGCAAGTTCGCACGTAGTGTGGGCAGCCCGCACAATACTAAAGCTATTGGTAGCCCTGCTTCTTGTAGGGCATTAACCGCTGCGACTAGCATGGATAATGGGTGTTCACCATCTCGGTTTTTGTCATCTTTAAGTATCTGCGCCTCGTCAAGTAATAACGCGAACCCACGATACCCACAAGATAATGCGACATCTAAGACGGAACCAAGGCTATCCACTAGCTCGCGTTCAGATGCGGTGCCTCCGGCTAAGCTAAATGTGGCATCTTCAATTTTAACTTGCAGAATTGAACGCCCCACCTCAACAGCATCACCGACCGCTCCTTTAATGGCATGAATTCGAGACATTCGGCGTTTGGCTGCTTCTCCAAGGTTCTCCACCAGCCGTAGAAGGTCGCTGGTCGAATTATGGCGAGGTTCAAGTTGATGCCGAGTGACAGCCCAATTCTTCTCTTTCGCAACGTCTTCAAGTCTCTTTAGCAGGACTGACTTGCCCACGCCACGTAACCCTGTAAGGCGCAAATTGGCGGGTATCTCTGGCGCTGCATCAAGAATTTTCCGAAACCTTGCAACCTGCGGATCGCGGCCAGCAAGATAGACTGGACGAGTAGCGGCCCCAGGGCGATACGGATTTCTCGGTATATCAGTCATTACAGAACTCCTTTTATTATCTATGATTCTAACAGAAAGATTGGAATAAGCAAAACACCGGGCATTAACTACATGACTGTAACCAACCCGAGCATCACGAAAACCCAAGCGACGGCTGAAAAGTGCGCCAGTTGGGTTGCTTGTGTTTCAGCCAGTCCCGTGAGCGGGAATCGGGTATGTAGGTGGAGTCGGTGCGTTTCGCTACCACGCCCTCCAACCCAAATTGCGTGACTAGCTGCCAGGCAGCATCAAAATCCGGTATCTGTGTCGACACGATCAACCAACCACCAGAAGGCACCATACTTTGCAGCGCCCGGTTACGTTCCACCACTGTGCCCGGCATCAACGGCAGGTCAAACAGCACAAGATGCGCTGGCTGGCTGTTGCGTTGGATCGCGCTAAAGTTGGGGCGGCCCTCGGCATCGAGCACCACCAGCTCGCCATCATAAACCCCATCCGGCAACTGGCCCATATCGTAAGCAACATTCGGATGCCGGGCCGTGATGTCCTTACCCTCCCGAGTAAACAGCCGCACCACACCATTCCAGACCTCGGCTAGGCAGCGCCAGCCATCCCACTTCAACTCAAACACCCACACACCATCGCTGATGCGCTTAAAAAACATTTCCTCAGTAGGTGTACCCACCAGCATCGGCTTAAACATTATTATTCTCCATCCTCAATGGTCTGGCGGATTACTGAACCTAGTTCATATCCGTAAGGCATTAAATAGCTAATCGGTTGGGTAAAGTCATTCTTGAACTCGATAGTCCCCTCATACCCTAGGTAATAGGTATCAGCATCGGGTATTACCGTAACCTTGATCTTGAAACCAAACCCGTCATACTTCCAGACCTTACTCCGCTTGTTATATGTAACATCGTCAGAAAAATAGTTGCCAAACGCAGGAGTATCAGGGTCAGCATCAGGAGCAACATCAGCGAGTTTCGCATATTCGCAAAACTCAATAAACGCATTAAGCGTTTCAGCGCTCTTAATAGGTTGGGCAAGGTTGAACATCATAATCTCCATTTCCTTTTCGGGTACAACAAAAGCCCACAGCATTATTAGCAAGGGTTGGTAACGGGAACCGGCCTAGCCGCCTGCAATTAGGTCGGCCAGGCTGGTTACGGTGTGGTTAGTTTTCGTACTTAAAGGCTCGGCCTAGGACATGGAAATTCCCTGGCATGTTGCGGACAGGTTGGATAACATCAAATACCTGCATCGAACCTTGGTTAAACGAGTAACTTAATCGTGCCCGCTTACCGTAAACCTCAGCGAGACGAGCATGAACCTCAGCCTTGGTGCCATCAAAAAAGTCGCCGTTAATTTTCCACGACTCAACATTGTTTTCCATCGGTATTTCTCCAATCAAAATAGTAACAACAAAGCCCGCTGGCATGATTACCAGCGGGCAACAACAAATTAGGGGTTATGCGTACTGGGATGCGTAATGCGGCCTGTTATTCCACAGGTGAGCATAAGCGTACCCGCCTTTGATATGAACGTAAGGGCTACCACTGTCAGCATCTTGGATGGTGCTGCGGAATGGTTTATCATCCCAATTTGGGAACCCGGCGCAAAAATCGCCTAGCACCGGCTCTACCGTCTCACTCAACCAGCTCACAGTAGCCACGGTTCGGGAACTGATCGGCCTTAACGTCACCGTCTTAGCGGAAGCCTTAACCACTTGGAAAAAGTCGATGTTTGTCTGCTCATAACCCCAAGAGGAAACCAGCACATCATCAACCTTAAACGGATTACCCGACTTCTGATTAGTGTCTTGAACCTCGGGTACTGGGTCAATTAACGGAACCATTAACATCATTACTCCTTAATTTTGATATGACAAAGCCCGCTGGCAGGATTACCAGCGGGCTACTTAACGGGGGCTGCTTGGTTAGGCGGCAGTGGTTTCTGCTACCGCCTGGCGCACCAGCCCCGCCCAAGCCGACCACGATGCGGTGCCAGCCTCTAACGCCGCCCACACCGCATCATGATCCACACGGTCAGCGTCACTCTCGCATGGGATCAGCGGCCACACCTGGCGAACATACGCCTCATCAGCAGCGGCCTGGATGGCAGCCTGGTCAGCGGCAGCAGACACAACCTGCTCCGCCACCACCATCGGACACCCCACCTGGCAGCCGTCAGCATGATTAGGAATCCGGCAGTTGCAATACCCACACACCGCTGGCGCTACCGGCTCCGGCTCCGGCTCCGGCTCTGCAGCTGGTTCCACGGCAGCAGTTGTTGGTTGGTAGCCGCACGCTGCAAAAATCTCTGCCTTTTCGGACTCAGTTACCCGCCACGGTACAACCGCACCACATACCAGGGAGGTGTCAGCGTTCACCAAAGTCAATGGCTTAAACATGCTCAAATCGCTCCAGCCCCGCCAAACCTGAACCGATGGTGGTGGGTTGAACCGGGAATCTAGGATCACAGTGTCGCCGACCTCTGATTCCCAAACCGCAGCGCTGCCAGCCTTGAACGCCACCCGACGCAACCGATGCCCATCATTGAAACTCGCGTTCTTACGGACATCATCCGAAAGCCGCTCCAACGCTGGAGGTCGCCCCACCAGAGATTCACTGCCCGGCTGCTGGACACCGCCAGTAGCCAGCGACATCGAATGAACCAACCCATCACCAGCCACCTGGACTGCGCCTGGCATTGCCGCCAACACGTCGGCGGGAGTGTTCTCAACTTCCCACATCACATACTTATCGGTAATGAACCCTTGCCCAGCCAGAACCAACTCTGGATGATGCAACAGCCGCTTAATACTGATATTCCGTACCACAATAACCACTCTCCAATCAGAAACCCCAAACAATCTATTTAGGGTAAAGAAAAGCACCCCCAACTTTTGGGAGTGCTTAATAACAACCTAACCGCTCTAGCATCACATAGCCAAGCGGCTCCTTTATAACCCTTATAACAACAGCGCCGCCAAACTCGGCGGCTACTGCATCCAGCCTACCCCCACCCCAACGAGCAGTGTCAAGCCGAAAACCAAAAACGCAGGTCAGCGCGGCGTGTCGCGGCGCGGCGCCACCCCAGCATCAACCCAGCCCTATACAAAACATATAAGGAAAAACAAAACCCGCTGGCATCAAACAAACACCAGCGGGCTAAGTTCCAATCTAGACTAAGCGGGAATTAAATCCCGATCCGGTGACTTCAACCGGCGATTAGCAGCATCAACCGCGCGGGAAACAGCATTAGCGAACCCAGTAGCATCGCCACGCATTAACCATAGCTCCCACACAGTAGCGGCTTTACCATCCTCGTTTGGAGCGCACATAGCCACATCCCAGCCAGCATTATTCAAGTTAGCCTTCACAGCTATAGCCATTGAATAAGGCGCATTAAACTGAGCGGTCGCCACCGCCGAAGTGCGAGCTTCAGCCTCAGCATCATCAAACATCTTGTCCCACTCAGCGCGTGACCGGTGCTTACCAATCTCATAAAAGTCGCTCATAATAAACCCACCTCGATCCGAAACTTAACCGATGGATTATCCATCGCATGATAAATCAACCAGTCATCACCATCAACGTCAGCCAGCCACTCAATCTCACGAACAGCCAGATCAAAACCAATCCCAGCAACCACATGAGGCATCAAAGACCTGGCGCGCATAGCCAGCGGATACAGCACCGCGTGGCTAATATCCTCAACACTAAGCCAAGGCCGCTGCTCCAACACCTTTGGATGAATAACGATGTTCACACAAACCCTCCTAACATCAAGTGTACCGCCGCTGGCACCAAAACCGCTGGAGCATCATTTACTGCCCAGCATCATTACGTGCCTGGCATCAACATAGGCACCGAACATGGGCACATGGGCAACCAACCAAATTGCCCATGTACCCAGCATCAAACCAGCCCAGCATCAAACCGGCTTGGCATCAAACCAGCCCAGCATCATTTCGGCCTGGCATCATTTCGGCCCAGCATCAAACCGGCTTGGCATCAAACCAGCCCAGCATCATTTCGGCCCAGCATCATTTCGGCCCAGCATCATTTCGGTGGCGTCAAAGCCTCCGTCAAATCACCAGTAAACCCGATAGATTCAGCAGCACGCACCGTCGCCACCCGCCGCCACCGCTCCCCATAATCAACATCAAGAGCAACCCGACGAGGCAACCCAGCAGCAATCACCTTAATAGCAGCATCCGTATCAGCCTTAATCGCTGCCAACTCACCAGGCACCCGGAAGGGGATAACGCTTTTCCCGGTCGCCCACTGTTGGGGAGTCCGAACATTGAGATTCCATATTCTTGCAATATCCTCAAAGGTCATGCCTAAGGACTCGACCATCGCCCGGAACTCAACAGGGTTTAGCCTCCGGTCCGCCAGTTCCCGGAACTCAGCTGGACTCAGCCTTCGTTTTTGCTGTTCCGCTTTAACTTGCGCGAATAAATCACGCCGGTTTGCTCTGTATTCCGAGGCCGTCAGTACCTGCTCATTCACAGAATCTAGTCTAGCCTTACAATACCAGTCTAGCCAGATTATGAGGCTGATTAGTTGGTGTCGCATGGTCTTTGTCCGATCCAGTGTTGGAGTGCTTGCCAGATGGCGCCGCCGTGGTTGGGTTCGTAGGTAGCCCTGCGCTGGCAGCCGTAGGCTCTGATATAGCACCAGCAACAATTAACGCCTGCCACTACTTCCAGGATCACGTCTGGCTCGCTATTAAGCCGGACGATGGTTTCGCCGGTGTTGGGGTCGGTGGTGATGGCCTCTGGCCGTAGCATGAGTTCCACATATGGGTCTTGGTCATACCCGTTACCCGTATATGGTTCACCGTTATGGATGGCATCCATAATAGTGATTGCCCATTCAACAAACGTGCCAATAACGTCGTTAAGCTGCTGTCTGGTTTCCATGATGATTACTCCCTTCGGTGCGGTCGGTGTCGGTGGTGGTGGGGTGTTGGTAGTCGGATAGCAGGATGATTTCTGCCACGTCTGAGGCCGCTACCGGGGCTGGTTTGGTGGCCTCGGCCGGTTCGGTAAACAGTCTCAAAACAGAGTGGCTAGCCATGGCAATAACAATCAATATAGCGACGGTGCATAACGCAAACATAACCGGCTCCTAACGGGTTATAAGTGGGCAAACAATAGCCCTGCCAGCCATCGGGACTAGCAGGGCAGATAACAGGGGATAACAGGGTTATGGGCAGGCAAGCAATATCCCCCTAACCAATTAAGGTTAGGGGGATATTGGTTAATGAGGCTACTTAGCAGCTAACGCGGCTAGGGCGGCGGTTATGCTGGCTAGCTGGTCTTCGATGACCGACATGCGAGCGTCAGCGTTAGTCGCGGCTGGCTCGGCTACTGCCACGGCGGTTGCCACGGTCGCGGTCGCTGCAGCGGTTGCGGTTGCGGTGGGTTCGGTTGCATCCTTAACCAGATCCCACGCGGCTTGCTTAGTAGTACCGAAGGGGATTGTTATACCCTGTTGGTCTGCTAGTTTGCGGATAGCCGACATGGTAGGCAACTTAACCGGAGCCGGTGCGGGTTCGGTTACCGGGGCCGGTGCTGGTTTGACTGTTGCGGCTGGTTTGGGTTCGTTGATTACGATGCCCAATCCTTTAAGGTCGGCGTCAATGGCAGCGATGAGCTTACTTGCTCTGGTGCTGATCTCCAAGATATGCGACTCGGTAGGGTTACGGCGTGACTTGGCTGGCTGGTAGTTGCGGCATCCCCATTGTGACGCCAGATCAGCGAGGCCCTTATACTCAGCCGGTGCCTCATAGCGGATAGCATCCCACTTGGTTTGCTTACCGTTGATCTCAGACTCATTGTGAACCAAGGTACGGATAACGTATGACATGATTGCCTCCTTAAGGCAATAGCGGCCTGAAATTGTTATCGGGCCGGTTGGCTGCCAGCGGTTGCTGACATCCCAAACACTACGCCGCCAAAACGAAAAATGCAACCGCTACGGCGTTATGCCTGGTCTGCGCGGCGTGTCTAGCAGTCGGCGGCGGTGGTTGGGGTGGTTTTGCGTTGTGACCTGCGGTTATGCGCCGGTTCTGGCATGTTTGTGCTGGTCAGCGCGCCGCCGTGTTAGGCGGTTTGGCGGCTGCTATATGGAGTGTATATATGGCTGACTGTTATAGCGCCGTGCGATGTCATCGGCGCTCTGGTGGTGCGATGCCATCGGCGCCCTGGTGGTGCGATGCCATTGTTAGTTTAACATATCGGTTTTTGAGTTTATTATATATGTTTATCGTAATGTTTGTTTGATATTGTTTATTGGTTATTAGATATGTTTATGGATATGTTTATGGATATGTTTATGGGGGCCGGGGGGTGGCCCCTTTGGGTGTTGTCGCCGGGAACCACTGGGAGAACTGAAAAGGGCGCGGCGTAGGTAACGGCTGTTTTTTCGGGTAGGTAAGCCCTGTTTTTGCGGCTGCTGTTGATGGGTTTTGGTGGCCTGTGGTGTGGGGGTTAAGAGGTGCTGTATTCAGGTGCAAGGCGGATGGATAAATCTATTTCGCCGTAGGTGATTAACTTTTCGAGGCTGATATATTCATCCCCGATACTTTTTCCCACATAGTCAGAATGAACAGGTCCGCAAGTCTTGCCAGGTGTGATTATGTTGTAGAATCCACGTTGCTTTATGCCGTTGATTGAGTAAAAGCAGGGGGCAACGGCAACACTAACTTTTAGGGGTTCTGCATTGTGTCCGGTATCCATAGCTCCCAGTTTAGTTGCTTTTTGGGTTTGGTTCTGTCACACTTAGTGCCGGTACTTTACTGTGCCTTGATTCTGATTTGACATTGAGCCTTCCGGGTTTGCGTGATGCGAACCTTGAGGGCTTTTTTGTTGCCCATTGTGGTTGGGAGGTGGCTATATGACTGATGATGGCACGCTTGCAGCATTACCCCAACTGCCGCCACCGGATGATTTGGCTGAGGCTGGGGAGGCTTTTTGGGTGGCGTTCACTGAGAATGTTACGGAGTTGTCGCCAGCCGCCCGGAGTCTGCTGGTTGAGGTGTGTCGCACCCATGATGCGATTGAGGCTTTGCAGGCCGAGGTTGCTGGCGGTGTGATGAGTACCGGCTCTCAAGGCCAAGAAATCGTGAACCCGGCTGTGTTGGAAGCGCGTAACCAACGCGCTATGTTGCATCGGCTGTTGGCCGCACTGTCTGGCGCGGCGGAGAGTGGTGGTGTGAAAACGGCTCGCAGTATTGCTGGTAGCCAGAACGCTGAGAAGCAGTGGGATGGGAAAGACACTGAGGTGAAACGAGAAAAGCGGTTACGCGCCCAAAACAAGTAAATACGTCATTTTCTTTTGAGAGCCATATTCCTATGGCTATTTTTTATTGCCCAAAAACTATTAGAGAGAGTCTTATATATGGAATTTACTGCGAGAACTATTGAATGGGACGGTAGCGTGCCGACTCGGACGCCTGGTGAGATTGCCGATGATAAAGAGCTGGAACGCGAGCTGGTTAAGCACCGGGCAGTTGGGCGGCACGTTAAGGCGCTAGTTAAGACGCTCGGCGCCGACGGCGCAGATGTTGTTGAGGTGGTTATTAAACCAAGGCGCATCGTTGTTACTGAGCTATCCAAAGTAGATGGCCGCCATCAGGTAACGTTGAATAACGAGGTTCATAAGACAACCCGCCGGGTTTGGTTTGAGTGGCCAGATGACAACCCCTCCTCCCGAAAAGACGAATCCGATTATGAGGCGTTTATGCGGCGGGAAAAGGAAATTGCCGACGTAGTTTTCAATCGCGTTCCGCAGCGTCGGCGTCGGTTGCGGGCGGTGTAGTTATGGTTGCTCCGCTGTTTGAGTTGCCGGCCGATTTTTTGACGTTGGCTGATTTGCAGGATGCGTGGATTGAGGCGCATTGCGTTATCCCGGATGGATATATGCGCGGTAAGCCGTTGAAATTGACGGACTGGCAGTTTTACGTGCTGGCGCATCGTTACCAGGTCAAACCGAATGCCCGGTATGTGCCGCCTGAAGAGGTGACGCCCGATAATCCGCCGGTGCTGAATCAGGCTTTTGTGTACCGGAAAATTATTTGTGTTGGACCTCAGAAGTTAGGTAAGGGGCCGGGTACGGCTGCGTTCACGGCGTTGGAGGCGTGCGGGCCGTGTCTGTTCGCGGGGTTCGCTAAGGGTGGTGAGTGGTATCGGTGTGCTGATAATGGGTGCCCGTGCGGGTTTGAGTACCCTTATGAGCCGGGCGAGCCGATGGGGATGCGCCACCCTAGCCCGTTGATTCAGATCGCGGCGTTTAGTGAGGATCAGGCGGATAACATTTACCGACCTTTGCGCACGATGGCGCAAATGGGGGCGTTGAAAAACATGTTGATTCCCCGCGATGGGTTTATTCGCATTATCGGTGCTTCTGGGCAAGAGGGTTTAGACCGGATAGACGTAGTAACCTCTAACGCTAATTCGCGGCTGGGTAATCCGATTAGTAGCGCTGAGCAAGATGAATATGGGTTGTGGACGAAAGAAAACCGGATGATCCGGTTCGCGGAAACCCAAGAGCGCGGCGCTGCTGGTATGGGTGGTCGCACTTTCGCGTGGACTAACGCTTGGGATATTGCTGCTAACAGTGCCGCACAACGCGCTTATGAGTTAAAAGAAAAAGATGTCTTCATTTTCTACCTTAACCCTGATGTCTTACGGGACGATAAAGGTAAACCACTCGATTATGCGATTAAAGCCCACCGGAAAATCATTCACGAATATGTTTACGCCGGAAGTTGGTGGGTGAACCTTGACTCGATTGAGGCCGCTGCCGCATCGCTAATCGCGCGCGGCGAGTTAGCGCAAGCCGCCCGCTTTTTCGGCAACATGCTAGTAGCCGGTACTGGCGCATATATTCCGCAAGGATTATGGACGCTGCGCACCGTTAAAGACACGCCAACCAACCGCATCGCCCTGGGTTTTGATGGCTCCGTGAGTGGCGACTGGACGGCTATCCGCGCTGAAGATGAGACCGGGTTACGGTTCACGCCGACATTCAATATCGGCGGTAGAGAGTTCCCAACTATTTGGAACCCAGCCCAACACGGTGGCCGGATACCTCGCCACGAAGTACGAGCAGCGGTCGCCCAGTTATTCTCCAAATATGAGGTGGTCCGGTTCTATTGCGATGCCCGCGAGTGGGACTCGCTGATAGACGAGTGGGCTGCCACTTACGGGCAGCGGAAAGTGCAGACGTTCCCCACCTACACGCGCTCACGGATGCATCCAGAATTGGAACGCTATTTGGCTGACCTTGAGGACCACGAGACCGAGCATGTTCATTGTGAGATCACTGAAGACCATGCCCGTAACGCGGTCAAGGTAGCTGCTGGCGATAAATACATTCTGGGTAAACCGCAAGGCGCGGATCACCAGAAAATTGACGCCCTGATGGCTGACGTGCTAGCCCACAGTGCGGCGATGGACGCCCACGCTGAGGGGGACTGGAAACCCAAAGGTAACGGCGCGGTGTTTTTCACCTAAACCGACTATGCGATCCGATTTGGCTACCGCTAATCCAATGGTGGCCTTTTTTTATTGCCCTGGGATTACTATTTTTTGAAGGAAGAAAGTTTATGGCTTTGTTGGATGATGATAAACGCAAAATTGTTGATCGGCTTAACCAGCGGATTGACGCGCGCGCTACCCGCTATGAGATGTTGGACGACACCTACGACGGCCTGCAAGAGCGGACGTTAGTGGGGTTGGCGGTGCCGCCGGAGTTGCATTGGGTGGCGTTCCCGCTCATGTGGCCCGCAACTTGCGTGGACGCCAACGTGCATCGGATGGACGTTAAGGGCTTTTTGGTCAATAACGAAATAGATTCCAGCTCTAGTTTGCAAGAATTGTGGGACGTAAACGACCTTGAGGCAAATAGCGAGCTGGTGCATAACGAAGCCCTAATCCAAGGCTTATCTTTCGTCAGCATCGGGTCTAATGAGGATAACCCGGACGAGCCGCTCATCGTGCCAGAGAGTTCGCGTTATTTGGCGGTGGAAACCGACCCGCGCACCCGTAAACGGACCGCCGCCCTCAGGGTTTATGCGTCCAGCGATGAGTTCGGTAAAGACGTAGATGCTGGTGTGCTGTATTTGCCGGATGAGACGATTTGGTACCAACGCGGCCAAGGTGGGCTAGAGGTCATCGAACGCGACCAACATAATGCCGGGGTGGTGACGATAGTGCCGTTCATCAACCGAGGCCGCCTAGGGGCAGCCCGGTCTAACAGTTTGGGCGGGCAGTTGGAACCGATGTGGGGGCGTTCGGAGATGTGGCCGGTTATCAACCCGACCGCGATGGCTGCTGGCGTGCTAGCGGCGTTACGGATCGGGACGGAAATCTCAGCCATCCCCAGGGTGGTGCTATCGGGCGTTAAGACGAATACTTTCAAGGGCAAACACGGTGAAGATATGACGCCGTTCCAGTCGTTCCTGCAAGCAATCTGGGCGCTGGAAGACCCCCAAGCTAAAGCCCAAACCATCAGCCCAGCCAACCTGAATAACTTCACTGCGGTTATTACGATGCTCGCCCAACAAGCAGCCGCATCAAGCTTTTTGCCGTGGGAGTATTTTGGTCTGCATACCGACAACCCGGCCAGTGCGGATGCGATTCGAGCTAACGAGACCAGGCTGGCGAAATTGGTGGAGCGCCGCAATCGAGTGTTCGGCGCGGCGTGGGGTAATGCTTTGGCGATTGCGGAACGGATGCGTGGCCGCGACGTGCCAGGCAACCGGATATTAACCCAGTGGCATGACCCTGGTACGCCGACGTTCGCCCAAAAAGCCGACGGCATCCAAAAACTCGCTGGCGGTAAACCCATCCTCTCGCGTGAAGGCAGTTGGGATGAGTTAGGGTTCTCACCCGAACGTAAAACCCGCGAAAAGCAGTACTTCGCTAACGAGCTAGCCGAGCTAAATAGTATCGGCCAACAAGTGACCGAACGGTTTACCCAACCGCTCGCCGCCGATGGGGTGCCGGAGCCGGAGCCGGTGGCTGAACCGGCGTTAGTGGCCGATGCGACCATGGGTGGCGTCCTGTTCGGGAAAGCTGCGTAGGCCGTGCTGACTAACGCTGTCCGGCTGTTTTACCTGCTGACCCAGAACCTCGCGCTGACCGGCCTGCACCTGGCGCGTCACTTCTGGGCGACCGACCCTACGGCGGCGGCGGTGGAGTTGCTGCCGGTGGTCACGCAGTTACAGGCCATTGCCGCCCACCAGGCGTTGGCCGCGAACACCGCGAGCCTAGCCGAGCAGGGGACACCCATCGAACGGGAATGGCTGCCGTATGCCGATAGCGTGCCTGGCTGGTCTAACAACGGCATACTGTTGGCCGATGTGCTGACTTATCCGAATTGGTTCCGCACCAGGCTGTTGGAGCGCGGCTATCAGCCGGAGGTAGCCGACCGGATGGGTTTAACGAGCCTAGAGCGAATTACGACCACCAACATTACGGACGCCGCTACCGACATTGCGGTGATAGATGCCGCCGCCCGGCCACGGGTCGGGTATGTGCGGGTGGTGGGCGCCGATGCGTGCGCGAACTGTATTCTGCTGGCGGGCAGGTTTTATTGGGTGGAGGGTTTTCAACGCCACCCTAATTGCGCTTGTACGCACCAGCTTGCCGCCTGGTCTAATGCCGACCAAGCCCAGAAGTGGGCTATCGAACAGCAAACTGCCGCGTTTGACCGGCTGACCCCGGAGCAGCAGGACAAGAAGTTCGGTAAAGATGCTGCGGAGGCTATCCGGCAGGGCGGCGATATTGGGCAGGTGTTAAACGAGCGGCGCGGCCGCAAATATGGTGGCACCTATGAACGCGCGGGCGCCTACACCTATGACCCGATGAGAGGCACCTACCATTTTGACCCGAACGGCACTACCACCGTCCGCACCAGACCGAGCGCGACCACGCGGGAGGGGATGCGCGGCGTTGGTGGTTACGCCCAGCAAGTACGCGGCGGCCTCGCCCGCCAAACCATTCCCAGCCTAGTCTCCCAGTCGGGCGGCGACCGGGACGTGCTGAAGGGTTTACTGCGCGAGCATGGGTACATCGTGGAACGCGACACCAACGGGCGGCTGAAAATCCCGGAGTTCAACCTGGCACCCACCTACCAGCGAACCTCCCCGACGGTGAACCTGGCAGACACCCCGCTAGGTAAAGCCATCGCCGCTATCGGCATAAAACGGTAGCAAACTGATGTGATTTGCTTTATTGGGTGGTCATCTGTCACACTTAGTGCCGGTACATTACTGTGCCTAGAAACTTTAACTACAAGCCCTTTGGTTCGCGCGACGCGAGCGAGGGGCTTTTTTGTTGCCCAATTATTTTTCGGCGCGATGCCGAGATAAGGAAACTGATTATGCTCTCTTTTGCTTTACCCAATAAGTTCCGCCAGCTCGCCGCCATGAATGTGGTGCGGTGTGTGGTTGCGCCCGCCGACCCTGAGGGCAGTGGTGCGACGCCACCCGCCGACAACCAGGACACTGGCGCTACCGGTAAGGCGGGCAGCAAATCGCCCACCGG
>JGI24699J35502_11133824_pt1 | contig 16531 bp, 17 predicted proteins | sample TergutMp193P4_FD_35502 | JGI IMG/M metagenome (IMG submission 35502) | reverse complement strand
GAAGCTACCGATAAGGTAGCCGCTGCCATCGGCGGGGAGCGCCTCTTGCTGCTGGTTCGGGGCAATGAGCCGGCGATAGGCAAACTGGACCTGCCGGGCGGTTTTGTAGACCCCGGCGAAGGGGCGCTTGAGGGCCTGTACCGCGAAATTCAGGAAGAGCTTGGCTGGTCGCCGCCTATTCCCCAGGGCGCGCCGCTGACCAAGGTGTTCACCCTGTTCGCCTCTTTCTCCAATGTGTATCTCTACAAAGATATTCCCTATAACACCTGCGATCTCTATTTTAGCCTGTCCGCACCGGGTCTGCGTGTGGAGAACCTTCGCCCCCGGCAGGGCGAAATTGCCGCTATCCGCTTGCTCAAACCGGAGGAAATTGACTTTGATGAATTTGCCTTCGATTCGACCCGCCGGGCAGTACGGGCGTATCTTAACCCCGCGTCTTAACGCGCCCGCGTCTTGACACGCCCGCGTCTTAACGCGCCCGCGTCTTGACGCATCGCATCTTGATGCGCCCACACCTTGACTAATTTTTGTTTTCTTATCATCGTTTAGTTATGTACCGTTGTCTTTCAAATGAAGCCCTTGCCAGTCTGGGCGAATACCGAGGCGTTGCGGAAGCCCTGTTCCCTGCGGGCGGTTTTTCGCCGGGGCCGGGCTTGAAGGCCGTTGCGGATTTTGCGAAAGCGCTTGGAACCGGCTCCGAATACCAGCGTATTTTCGCGCTTAAAAAAGACGACGAAAGCGTGCGCGTATTTTTGGGGCATTTTCAAAATAACCTTGACCTGCTGATACAGAAAACCTGGGTAGAAAAGGCCGATGAGGCGCGCAAAGAGAAACTTCAGGATGAGATACCGCCGCTGATAGCCCTGATTGAGCGGGGCGACTTCCTGCCGGCGATTGAAAAATTCGGCCAGGTTTTGGATGAGCTTGCCTATCTTTTTTTCGGTACGCAGAGCGCAAAAGAGGATTTTACCGAGTATACCTTCCGCATCGATCCTCAATTAGGGTTGTTCTGGTGGTACGGCTCCCGGCTTGTCGGTCTGAAAGATACCGGTAAAGAAGGCGCTTTAAGAGATGAATCCCTGTGGGCGCTTTTGCTTATAGGGCTGTGTTATTTAACGAATTTTTAGAGGACACTATGGCTGAAGAAAATACCGCCGCGAGCGCCGGTTCCGACTTTATCAGCGAATTTATTAAAGAAGATTTGGCGTCGGGGAAGTTCAGTTACGTACACACCCGTTTCCCGCCGGAGCCCAACGGCTGGCTGCACATCGGCCACTGCAAGGCGTTTTACATCGACTTTAGCATGGCGGAGCGTTTTGGCGGCAAGTGCAACCTCCGCTTTGACGACACCAACCCCGAAAAAGAGGACATTTCCTACGTTGAGGCGATCAAGCGCGACATCAAATGGATGGGCTACGACTGGGAAGACCGCGAGTATTACGCCTCTGATTATTACGATTACCTGTACGATCTTGCGGTGAAGATCATCAAAAAGGGAAAAGCGTATGTTGACGATCTTTCCGATACCGAGATGAGCGAGTACCGGGGGACGGCCGTCGCCGACAAGAACAATATCACCATAACGCCGCCGGGCAAAAACAGCCCCTACCGCGACCGTTCGGTTGAAGAAAATTTAGACCTGTTTGCCAAAATGCGAAACGGCGAGTTCCCCGATGGCGCCAAAACCCTGCGGGCAAAAATTGACATGGCGCATCCCAACCTGCTGCTGCGAGACCCGGTCATGTACCGTATCCGCCGCGAAGCCCATTACCGCACCGGCAACACCTGGTGCATCTATCCCATGTACGATTTCCAGCATCCGCTTTCGGACGCGAAAGAGGGCATTACCCATTCGCTCTGTTCGCTGGAATACGAAATTCACCGCCCGCTGTACGAATGGTTTATCCGCGAGGCGGAAGTTTTCCCTTCGCGGCAAATAGAGTTTGCCCGCTTGAACCTGAGCCGTACCGTTATGAGTAAGCGGTGGCTGCTCAAGCTGGTGCAGGACAAATTCGTTTCCGGCTGGGACGACCCCCGAATGCCCACGATAGCGGGACTGCGCCGCCGGGGCTATACGCCCGAAGCGATCCGCTCTTTTGTCGCGCAGATAGGCATCGCCAAAACCGACAGCATGGTAGACATCGCCTTTTTGGAATACTGCCTGCGCGAAGACTTGAACAAGCGGGCGTTACGCGTAATGGCTGTTTTGAAGCCGTTGAAATTGATTATTGAAAATTGGGACGAAGGCAAAACTGAAGAACTTGAAGCGGTCAACAACCCCGAAGACCCGTCCGCCGGAACCCGCCGCATCACTTTTTCCCGCGAGCTGTGGATCGAGCAGGACGATTTTGCGGAAATCCCGCCGCCCAAGTACTTCCGCCTTTTCCCCGGCAATTCCGTACGTTTGCGTTATGCGTATATCATCACCTGCACCGGCTTTGACAAAGACGCCGCCGGGAATATAACCGCCGTGCGCTGTACCTACGATCCCGAAACCAAGGGCGGCAACGCGCCCGATAATCGCAAAGTAAAAGGAACGATCCACTGGCTCTCCGCCCCCCGCGCCGTCCCGCTTGAGGTGCGTCTGTACGACTATCTGTTCAGCGTTGAGCGTCCTATGGAAATCGCCCTCCGCCCCGACGGCACCCCCGGCGAGTTTACCGACAACATCGACCCCCATTCGCTGGAAGTAATTGCCAACGCCTGGGGCGAACCCGCTCTGGCAAAAACCGCGCCCGGCGCAGTCTATCAGTTTGAACGCCTCGGCTACTTCGCCCGCGACCCCGACACTGGCCCCGACAGCCGCCCCGTCTTTAACAAAACCATCGGTTTAAGAGACACTTGGGCGAAGATTGCGAATAAGGGATAATGAACTTCAAACAAATAAAAACCCCAACAGAAATCGAACGTCTAGTCGAACTGATACAGGAAATCTGGCCGGAGGTGTTTATCCCCATTATTGGCAAAGAACAGGTTGATTATATGCTGGTGCATTATCAAGGGAAGGATGTTATTGCCGCCGAAATAGAGCGCGGCGTCCGCTATTTTTTTGTTGAGGATGGCGGGCAGCCTGCCGGCTATTTCGCGTATTCGCTGGAAGAGGATTATCTGTATATCAGCAAGGTGTATCTTAAAAAAGAAACGCGTGGCCGGGGGTTATCGTCCGGGGTGTTTGCGCATTTTGAAGAAGTTGCGCGTAACGAAAAAAAGGGGAAGCTGTCGCTGCGTGTTAATCGTGGCAATAAACAGGCAATAGCAGTGTATTTGCACCGGGGGTTTGAAATCGTCAAAAGCGTTGACCAGCCGCTTGACAAGTTTTTTCTCAACGATTATGTAATGGAGAAAAAAGTCGCGCCTACCCCATAGGGCGGTACTTTACTCCCACATCGTACACGTCAATGCCTTCGCGTTTTTTTAGTTGGCGTGTAACCGTGTAGGTTACGGGCAGTACCAGCGCTTCAATGAGGCATTTGAGGATATAGTTGGTAAGCGCCAGCGTGATAAAAAGCTCCCAGCCAAAAACCCCGGCACAGCAGGCGATGAATACAAAAATCACGCTGTCAAGCAGTTCGCCCACCAGACTCGAAGCTACCGCCCTGAACCAGAGGAGCCGCCCCTTCATCATTACCTTTATTCTGGAAAGCAAAACTGAGTTGAAAAATTCCCCCACGAGGTATCCGGCGAGGCTTGCCAGCACAATGCCGCCGGAGCTTATGCCGCCCAGAATAATGCCGTAGGCGGCGCTGCCGGTTATGCCCGTGCCGCTTTGCGCGTCCCATGAACTTTCCGCGGGCAGGGCTTGCAACACAAAGAACACCAGCGCGGAAAATGCCAGCGCCGCGAAGCCGGTCCAAATGACGCGGCGGGACGCCTTAAAGCCGTAGACCTCGGTGAGTATGTCCGCCAGAACGTAGGCAAGCGGGAAAAGCAGGGTTCCGCCGTCAAAAGCGAGGCGGATTCCCAAAAGGGAAAAACCTAAATCGACAATTTTTGCCGACGACGCGATATTGCTCAGAACGAGAACGGTGACAAAGAACGCCATTATAATATCGAAATAGCGATAAGAGGCATTCTTGCTGCAAGAAAGCATAAAAACTCCTTGTTTTGTTAAGGCAGGTGTTCTAGGATACTGCCATTATCTCACGCAGGGTTTCTCAAGCCCATTTAATAAAGCCGCTGCGGTAGGGATGAATCAGCGCGTCATGCTTGGGTAAAATGCGCACGGTGTGACCGTGGAAGCCCGTATCAACACATTCCACCCGCACCTGATACAGATTCAGACCGTCTTTGACGCCGGTATGCTTCATCTCAACCCTGTGCGCGTTGGTAATCTGATTGCTGTGACTGGCTACCGTTCCGTGATACAGTTCCACCTGCACTTCGTTAGGCGACATTTGGCCAAGATTGACGTATGCGGTTACATTTAACAAATCGCCCCGCTGCATTACCGGTTTGGTGTTGGCCTCAACCCTGGCGATTCCGAGGTTGTTCCAGGAATCCCGCAGTTTGGCAAAGTACGCCGCAAGGGATTTTGTGTCGGTGTAATCATCCTTGATCAGCCGGCGGTAATTTTTGAGCGCGGGGAAGTAGAACTGGTTGGAGTAATCCATCAACATACGATGACAGGACATTGATTGACCAATCTGGCGCATACAGTCTTTCATCCGTTTGATCCATTCGCGGGGGAGGTTGTCTCTGCCGCGCTGGTAGAACAGGGGGACAATATCCCTTTCAAGAAGATCGTATAACGCTTTGCTTTCTACCTCATCCTGAAGATGCTCGTCTACATATTGCTCGCCGTGACCTATCGCCCATCCTACATCGGCGTTATACGCTTCGTCCCACCAGCCGTCCATAATGGAGCAGTTAAGGACGCCGTTCATCGCCGCCTTCATGCCGCTGGTACCGGACGCTTCCATGGGACGCCTCGGCGTGTTCAGCCACACGTCGCCGCCCGATGTCAGGTACTTGGCGACGGTCATGTCGTAATTTTCAACAAACACAATGCGGCTGGTAACGTCGTACTTTTCGGCAAAATGGATGATGTCGCGGATAAGGTCTTTACCGGGCATATCGTGGGGGTGCGCCTTGCCGGCGAAAATAAGCTGAATGGGATGGTCGTTGTCCCTGACCAGCTTGAGCAACCGCTCCGGGTCGCGCAGCAGCAAATTGCCCCGCTTGTAAGTGGCAAAGCGGCGGGCAAAGCACAAGGTCAGGGCATAGGGCGAAAGGGCGTCCTCCGCCTGCCGGACACGGCGTTCTACCGCGCCGGTGCGCTTGTACTGTTCGCGGATACGCTCGCGGACAAACGCAACCAGCCGCTCGCGGCGGCGCTCGTGAGTGCGCCACAGCTCTTCATCGCTGATGCGGTCCATGCGGTTCCAGACAAATAAATCGGTCGGCTTGTCCTCAAAATGGCGGCCAAAGTAGCGGTCGATCAGTTCCAGCAGACCGCTAGAAATCCAGGTGCGGGGATGAACGCCGTTGGTAATGTGACCGATGGGAACTTCGTTTATCGGTACGCCCGGCCACAGACCCTGCCACATATCGCGGGAAACAACCCCGTGCAGCTTGGCGACGCCGTTGGCATAAGCCGCCAGCTTGAGCGCCAGCACGGTAAGGCAGAACGACTCTTTTTCATCGTTAACGTTTACCCGGCCAAGACCGAGAAAATCTTTCCAGCTTATACCCAGAACCTGCGGCCACGCGCGGAAATATTTTTCCATCATGCTGATGTCAAAACGTTCATTGCCCGCCGGAACCGGAGTATGGGTGGTAAAGATATTGGTAGGCCAAATCGCCTCCCGCGCTTCTTCAAAAGAAAACCCCTTGTCCGACATAATTTCGCGGATACGCTCAATGCCCAGAAAGGCCGAGTGCCCCTCGTTCATGTGGGTAGCGGCGGGGTTAATCCCCAAAGCGCGCAGAGCGCGAATTCCGCCTATCCCCAGCAGAATTTCCTGCTGCATACGGGTCTCTTTGTCGCCCCCGTACAGCGCGGCGGTAATATTGCGAATATCCGGGGCGTTTTCTTCGATATTGGTATCCAGCAGATACAGGGAAGAACGGCCAACTTTTACCTCCCAAATTTGAGCAACCGCCTGGCGGCCTGCCAAATCCACGGAGATTTTAACCGGCAAGCCGTCCTTGCCGTTTTTGCGCTCTACCGGCATATTGTACCAGTCGTTTTCCGGGTAGCTTTCCTGCTGGAAGCCGTCGGCGTTCAGCATCTGTTGAAAATACCCCTGCCGGTACAGCAGCCCTATGCCAACCAGCGGAAGGTTCAGGTCGGAAGATGTTTTCATGTGGTCGCCGGAAAGAATACCCAAGCCCCCCGAATAAATGGGGAGAGAGGTATCCATGCCGTATTCCATCGAAAAATAGGCGACAACGTCTTTGTGGCTGCCTTTGTACCAGGTTTCGCCCTTTTTATAACGCTGGAAACGGTCGTATACCTCTTTGAGGGCCGCCAGGTATGAATCGTCTTTAGCCACATAGGCAAGCCGTTCCTGGCTGACCATGCCCAAAGTCCGCACCGGACTCTGCTGAGACTGCATCCATACGTCATAATCAAGCCTGATAAAGAGCTGTATCGCGTCGTAATTCCATGAAAGCCAAAGATTACGCGCGATTTCTTCTAACGGCTTCAAAGGAGCCGGAAGTTTCGGTTTTACCGTATATGTGGATATATTCATATTACTATTATATGACGATTGGTAGTCTGTGTCAACGAAAAATACGGCAATAGGCAGGTTTTACCCCAATCTATAGGCTGTTGATACCCCAAGTTCGTCCCTTTTTCGTCGGATGTTAGGGTAAAAACCGCTTCAAAAGGGCTATTTGAGTGGACTTTTACTGTTTTTTTAGTATTATATACGTTGTATGGAAGAAAATATTATATTTACCAAATCGGCTTTCAAGCATGGATATACCCAAGACGACATAGAAAGGGCAATTGAGACAAAGATATACGAGGGGCTTCTGCCGGACGAAGACGAAATTTATGCCATTGTTGGATTTGATACCGTTGCCAATCCGGTAGAGATATTTTATAATAATATAGACGATGGGGCGATTAAGATATTTCATGTAATGGCATTAAGCGATAGAGTACGCGATCAGGTAGGTTTATAGGAGTTATTATGCGTGATATGACCGAAGAAGAATATGATGCTCTTGATGAGCGGTTGACTAAAAACCCGCCAAGACTTGGTCCTAACGGAGTAGGATATTTTTCACGCAAAGGCTTCCAGGTAGTTGGTCTAGATGAAATTACAGCCAAAATTCTCAATGCAAAAGCAATGGCCTCCCGGCAAACCCCCTCCGAAATTATAGCTTCCCTGCTTCGCAAAGAATTAACTGTCGCCCATGTATAGGCTATAACGCCCAAAGCCGTGCCAGAATGACGCAGACAGCAGCCGTTATGGGGGCTGCAACGCGCTACATTTACCCCAACAACACGGCTTAAACGCCGTATGGTACACAATTTAGTATAATATATTGACCTATTCTGCAATTGGTGATATACTTCCCCATAAAGGTATTTTGGAGGACAATTCATGGTAAATTTGGTTCAGGATTTGAAGCCTATTTCTTATGTTAAAGCCCATACTGCGGAAGTTGTAAAATATGTAAAAGATACAAAATCCCCCGTCGTCATAACCCAGAGCGGGGAAGCAAAAGCGGTAATCATTGATATCGAAAGTTATCAAAAAACGCTCAATGCGATTAATTTAGCCAAATTATTAAGTTTTGGTGAAAAAGATATAAAAGCCGGAAACGTAATCCCCCATGAAAACGCCAAAAGAATATTTGAAAAAACATTGGGCAGGAAAAACAATGAGAAAAATCGAATGGACGCCTGATGGAGTAGACTCGCTCAATGAAATACTTGAATACTATAGTTACCGGGCAGGAGAAAAAGTCGCCAATAATATTTATGATCAAATAATAAAAAAAATAGAATTATTAAAGCAGGAAGAAATAAAAACAAAGCGGACGCAAGAGCTAAAAGATATTGGTATTCTTGATGTGTACGAATTGGTGATAAAACCCTGGAAAGTATACTACAAAATAAACGATGAAAACAAGAAGGTATACATTTTATTTGTTTTGGATGCCAGAAGAAATTTGGAAGAATTAGTGTATAAAAAGGTAATAGACGGAAAAATAAATTAAGTGAGCGAATGAGGAATAAGTGGCAACCTAATTCCTCACTCGCTCACTTTTCATTTTCGGTTACTGCAAATTCCCATTCACCACCCTAATCGTATTGTTGGTGCCAGACAGGCTTCCATTGCTGACCCACGTTGTGCCGTTGAAGGTACCGTATTGGGTTGTTCCATCCACCGCCGCTCCTGATGCGTTGGAAGCACTGCTCACAACGGTATTGCTTAAAGCCCCTTCTCCTGAACCATACACCGTGCCGGTAATGATACGGAGGGGACCACTTACTCCGCCCCCAGAGACGCCGTAGTTAGTAGCGGTGCTGTTGATGCTGGCGGTATTGCCGCTGATTGTCCCGCCGTTCATGGTTAAGGTATATCCATTTAAAATATATACCCCACCGCCGTGAGCAAAGATGTAATTACGCCCGTTGGTAGTACTGGCGGTATTACCGCTGATTGTCCCGCCGTTCATGGTGAAATTTCCACCATAATAAACCCCGCCGCCCCAGGCGTAAACGGAGCCGTTAACGCCGGCGCCTCTGGCGTTGGCGGTATTATTGCTGATTGTCCCGCCGTTCATGGTGAAAGTTCCATCAGAACTAACAGAAACTCCGCCGCCGCCGGCATAAGCGGAGCCGGAACCAGTGCTTTGGTTGGAGGCTGTGCTAGAATTGCTGCTGATTGTCCCATCGTTCATGGTGAAGGTTCCGTTTACATATACCCCGCCGCCGTAGGTATAAGCGGAGTTGTTGGGGGAGTTGTAGTGGGGTATGGCAGATATACTATTGTTGCTAATTGTTCCACCCGACATGGTAAAACTTCCGCTTACATATACCCCACCACCTCGGGGAACGTTGTCGGTGGTAGCGGAGTTGACATAGATACTATTGTTGCTAATCGTTCCACCCGACATGGTAAAACTTCCGCTTACATATACCCCGCCGCCGTAAAGGTAGGAACCGTTTTCTCTGATTGTCCCGCCGGTCATGGTAAAGGTTCCATAGGAGGACACAAATACCCCGCCGCCGTAGGTATAAGCGGAGTTGGAGGAGGAGGAACTGTTTCCTCTAATCGTTCCGTTCCGCAATTCCAGTTTTGCGAGTTGGCTGGCAGAAGAACCGGAAACATACACCAATGCGGTGCTATTGTTTGATCGTCCTTGCAGTATAAGGTTTTCGCTGTCGATAATTAGAGTTTGATTTTCGCGTACGGAGAGAATAAAATTGCCACTGCTCAGAGACAATGTACCGTTGCCCTTAAGCGTTACGGTAAGTCCTGTTACATTGCCGAAGGTAGAGCTGTATGCGCCTCCCGCAACATTAAAACTGCCTCTTACATAGATGGTATAACTCTGATTATTGCCGCCGGTACTGATAGTAGTTACGGCGGCGTTCCATTCAGTCGTGTTCGTTACCACAAAAACATCATTGGCTAAGACTATGACCGTTACGGTGAATGTCGCGGTTTTTCCGCCGTAGGTGACGGTGAGGGTTTTGGTTCCCGCTGTCACGGAATCAAAGCCGGTGATGTCTGCGGCGGTAACCGGTACGGCTGCTGTTTTACCGCTGCTGTAAGTAGCGGTAACTACAATGCCGGTAATGTCCAGTTGCTCCCCGATTAGATATATTGTCAGGGTCGGTTGTTGGGTAATTTTGATTTCGGTCATTATCCCATAAACGATAACGGCGTTGCAACTATACCGCCAGTTTGTACCCCACGCAGCGTCGGCTGTCGTTTGGCTGCCATAGCCATTAACGTAAATGGTCTGTGCATTAGTCCAATCGTAGAACGCACCGAAGCTGATAGACGTTACGCTGGCGGGTATGGTTATTTCGGTAAGGCTAGTGCAACCGGAGAACGCGTAGGCGCCGATAGACGTTACACTTGAGGGTATGGTTACGCTGGCAAGGCCGGTGCAATTGTAGAACGCATTGTCGCCGATAGTCGTTACGCCTTCGGCGATGGTTACGCTGGCAAGGCTGGTGCAATTGGAAAACGCCGTGTCGCCGATAGACGTTACGCCTGCGGGAATGGTTATGCTGGCAAGGCTGGTGCAAAGGGCGAACGCCTTTTCGCCGATAGACGTTACGCCTGCGGGAATGGTTACGCTGGTAAGGCTGGTGCAATTGTAGAACGCTTCAGTGCCGATAGTTTTAAGCTGACTGTTTTCCGCAAAGGTAACAGTTGCAAGTGAATCAACTGTACTACTATAGATATAAAATGCACCGTTGCCGATAGATGTTACGCTTGCGGGGATAGTTACTGAGGTAATTCTGGTGTTGAAGAATGCTCCATTATACCATTCATCAGACGTACTGCCGATTTCCGTTACGGGCTTATAATCGCTGTTAACATTGGGGCGGTGATAGGCGGGTATATGCACTTCGTCCCAGTATACCGTGCCTTTTCTGACGCGGTATGTACCGTCATTGTCGCCGCCATCGTTGATAAGTTCAAACTCAAGCCCCGCCGTTCCGGTAGCGTAGGTGATGTGTTCATCTTTGGTATGTGCGGGATTATGTTTGCATGTTATCGCTTCTACTCCATCTGTTGTTGCAGATACGGTGGATATTGTTGTGTAGGCGGTGTTCCAGTCATGTGCGTCTGGCACTATAGGGGCTCCGGTGCGGGTGCTTTTTTCTTCACAGCCTTCACGAGTGCACGTTGTTTCTTCCACTTCTGCGGCTGTGCAGGTGGGCGGCGTTTTCTGTGTCCATGTTCCGGTAAAGTCGTGTCCGAGTGCGACGGCTCCGGTGCGGGTTTCGGAGTGCGGGGGATCAGCGGTACAATTCCGCGTTTCCTCTCCCGGTTCGGTGCAGGTGGGCGCGGTGGTCTGCGACCAGTTGCCCCAAGCGTGCACATGGGTGGCGTGAACGGTTACGGTGAAGGTGGTTGTTTTGGTAATGCCGCTCTCGGTGTAGTTAACCGTGATAATGCTGCTGCCTTCGGCTAATGTGCCGCTTAATGTGTAATCTTCCGACTCAAGCGTTTTTGTGGTGCTGTCGCTGTAGGCTGCCGTTACAGTTAAATCGTCTTTGAGGGTGTGCAGCGTTGTGTCGGGGAAAATCGCGTTATTGGATTCGTATACCGCCGTTATACTGGTGAGGGTTTTGTTGAATGCGGCGTTAACCGTAACCGCCGCGCTGGTTTTGGGATTGTAGCCTGCCGCGCTGACCGTTACTGTGTAGCTTCCCGCCTCGATCGGCGTAAACTTGTTAGAGTTTGTGCCGACAGTGCCGCCGTTTTTTTCCCACCGGTAATTGACGGTTTCACTTCCGCTGTACGTTGCGGTCAGTTCCGTGCCGGTTACAACGCCGCTGTTTGGGCTGATTGTTATAGTTCCCGTTAATGTAGAAAGCGAAGGATCGGTAACGTCAACGACGGCGCCGGTCTTGCTCTGGTAGCCTGCCGCGCTGACCGTTACCGTGTAACTTCCCGCTTCGGTAGGCGTGAACGTGCCGGATGTTGCGCCGGTAATTTTCGTTCCGTCCTTGTACCACTGGTAGCTGACGGTTTCAGTTCCGCTGTACGTAGCGGTCAGTTCCGTATTAATAGTAACGCCGGTATTTGGGCTTATGTTAATCGTGCCGGAAAGCGCCGGGTCGCCGTTTGCGGGGGCGGCAACTACCGCGTTAGTGGTGGTCTTGCTTAAGCTGCTGCTTCGCTCGTCATAACTTAATTGCACTTTGAGCTTGTTTCCCACATCGTCAGCAGTTGCGATGTAGGCGTTGGAGTTCGCGCCCAGAATAAGAATTTCATCTCCGGTGCCGACGCGGTACCACTGCCACGTTGGCACTCCGCTTCCGTTGCCGGGAGCATAAGTGGCGGTAATCGTATCGCCCACTTTCGGCGCGTTGTTACTGAGGGTGATGTCTCCGGTCAGGTTTGTTTTGATAAGGTTGTTGACATCAGGACAGCCCGTTAAAGAAAACCCAATTACCGCCGCAAGAGCGATAATTCCGAATAATTTTACTGTCTTTTTCATGCTCATCTAAATTCTCCTTTCATTCCCACAAATAAAACCGAAAAAATAGGCTAAAAACAGCTATTTATTACAATCTAATAGCATAGATATTACCATATCCTATCTAATAACACGGTGTCAAGAGCCATTTTATAGGCTAATAACATATAAAAAGCGGAAAATTTGCTATGAAGGGGAGAATTTTGACCATACAGGAACTTTTTATTATCAATTTGAAGGCGTATCGAAAATTGCACCGTATTTCCCAGACGCAGCTAGCCAGTCTGTGTAATTCTTCAACCGGCTATATTGGGGAGATTGAGTCAGGTAAACGCTTCCCTTCGGTAAATATGATTGAACGGATAGCTCGTGCATTTGGAATTGAGTCTTGGCATTTGTTTAAAAATGAACCGATAAGCCACGCAAAATCAAATCGTTCCGCAAAACTTATACCTACACAAAAAAAGGAAATTATAAAAATGGCAAATTCAGCTCTTTCAAAAATTCTTGATGATTTCTAACATTAACTTGGTAAACCACTTTTATTCTAAACTTGCATTTACCAGCAAATGCCCCGGCGGGGTTTGGGGGGTATCAAAAAGCCGTAAAATATAGTATATTATAGGTGAGGCTGGCATGGATATTGTCATTTTGGACAGTGCATACAAACATGGGATAACAGAAGCAAATATCACCTACTGTTTATCGCATTTTAGTAACGACATCATGTTAAATTATCCGCCGATAAAGCGTTTGTTTGTTGGGTTTGATAATGTGGGAAGGGCTTTGGAGATCATTGCGATTGAAGATGACGAAGAAGATTGTCTGGTAGTCTTTCACGCGATGAAATTAACCAAGCAGTATTATTTTTTGTTGGAAGGGGTATGATATGAATTACGATGAAATTGACGTTGACAAAATAGTAAACGAGGTATCTACTGCGGTAGCGCAAGGGAATTACCGCAAAGCGACAAAAAAAGAGTCTATGGAAGTCCGCCTTGCCGCCCTTGCCCTCTTGGTGAAAAACATGCAGGGTGAAATGCACGACATTGTTCAAAGTGAAAAAGAATTAGCAAGTGCCTAGGGGGGAGGCTTCCCCCTTCCCCCCTTCCTTATTATATAGCAGGATTTTACCCCGCTATTTCAAAGCCTTCTTCCGTTATTGCCGCTTTTATGACCTCAATCGGCGCCAGCGCGGGGTCATATTTGAAGGAAACGGCGCCATCTTGCAGGCTAACCGAGACATCGGCAACCCCGGCAATGGCGCCAAGGGCATTATTTACCGCATTTACGCAGTGATTACAGGACATTCCCGTCACTTTTAACGTCTTATTTTCCATTGAGTAACCTCTCTATCTAAAAAGACTTGTATTTTCAACAATGTCAAGTATGCCTTGTGGTATACTATGGTAGTTATGGAAGAATCGCCGCTGGTGCGCCTGGACCTCCGCGCCCCGCTTGAGTATGAGGAAGCGCCCGGGCTTGCCCCTTTTTCCGGCCTGCCCGCGGACGACGCCGCGCCGGAACTGCTGTTCTGCTTCGAGCTTGACCGCGAACAGGCAGGCCGCATAGACCCCGAGGCAGACCGTTTTTTGGGGGAGCTTGTCTTTTCCGGCAAGGGAAACGGCACGCAGGGAAAGGTTCAGCTTCCCGCGGGCTTGTACGTGTTTGCCCAAGAACGCCGAACCGAAGGTTCGCAGACGCTTAATCGTGAGGAGTGCGTGAACATGGCGATTGAACAGCAAAAAGACGGAATGTGGGAGCGGCTTCACCTGGGAACCCGTTTGTACATTCGCTGTCTGTTTGAGGACGGCAGTCCGGTGGTTCAGTTTTTTAGACCGTACAGTAAAGAGGAAGGAGGCTCAATGTGATTTACAAAACATTTGGCAAAACGGGAGTAAAAGTTTCGGCTTTGGGGTTCGGCGCGATGCGTTTGCCCATGAAGGAAGTTGACGGTAAAAAAATAGTGAACGAAGACCTTGCCGTCCCGCTCATGCAGCAGGCGTTTGAAATGGGCGTGAACTATGTCGATACCGCGCCGCTGTACTGCGAAAAACTGAGCGAAGACGCGGTCGGCAAGGCGCTCAAGGGCTGGCGCGACAAAGTGTATCTGTCCACAAAAAACCCCATTGAGGACGCGGACGGCGATCACTGGATAGCGCGGCTGGAAAAATCGCTCAAAAAACTGGACACCGATTACATCGACTTTTATCACTTTTGGGGAATCTCGCTGAAGGGGTTTCGCTCATGGCAGGGCTTACAGTTCGGTCCGCTTGAGGCGGCGTACAAAGCGAAGGAGCAGGGGCTTATCAAGCACATTTCATTTTCGTATCACGACGCGGCGGAAAATTATAAAGAGATAGTAGACTCCGGGCATTTTGAAACAACGCTGGTTCAGTACAATATGCTGGATCGTTCCAACGAAGAGAACATCGCCTACGCAAAGTCAAAAGGTTTGGGCGTAGTGGTAATGGGGCCGGTCGGCGGCGGACGGCTCGGCGCGCCCAGCGATTTGATTCAGGGGCTGTTAAAAAACAAATCCGCAAGCACGGCGGAAATGGCTCTGCGCTTTGTCCTTGCCAACGAAAATATTGACATCGCGCTTTCGGGCATGGGCGACACGAATATGCTCAAAGAAAATTTTGCCGTTGCCTCGCGCACCGGACATTTAACCGAAGAAGAACTACAGCACATCAAAACCATGATGGAAGAAAACAAAAACCTCGCCAAGTTGTACTGCACCGGCTGTAATTACTGCAAACCCTGTCCGCAGGGCATTGACATCCCCTATCTGTTTGAAATTATGAACAGACACCGCGTATATCAGCTAACGGAACACGCAAAAAGCGCCTACAAGGAAGTCGTCAATGGGTGGAGCTGGATAAAAAGCGCGGACGCTTCCAAGTGCGTCGCCTGCGGTGCGTGCGAAGAAAAGTGCCCGCAAAAGCTGCCGATTATTGCACAGTTAAAAGAGACGCACGCGACGTTAGGTTGATAGTTGACATAAATGAAACTTTAGAACATATTTAATGAACAGGAGTAAAACAATGGAAATGTGCCAAAGCTGCGGAATGCCGATGAACCAAGACCCTCATGGCGGCGGGACAAATGTCGACGGAAGTAAAAACATTAAATATTGCAGTTATTGTTTTCAAAACGGAGCATTTGTTGGCGGAGAAACAACCGTCGAACAATTCCAGGAATTTTGCCGCAAAAAAATGATTGAAAACGGAACATCAAAATTTTTCGCATGGCTTTTCACCCGCGGCATGAAACGCCTGGAAAGATGGAATAAAAAATAATTAAGGATTGCACATAACCTGAACTCCCCCGTCCTTCATAACCGCGATACGGTCGCAGTTGTTCAGGATAGAGTGAGAAAATAGTACCTATCGCTATTTATGCAACAATAATACATAGTAAAACAAATTTTCAATCAGATTGCCCCCTCCAATTTTTTTTAATTTTTCTAAAATGATCAATTCTGCGTTTTATTTTTGAAATTTCCTTTGAATAAAATAAATCCAGTTTATCACATAATTGCAACATCCATTCTTTCCTTGTGTTTTTTACTTTAATTTTCAAAATATTTGAATTGGCTATTTGAATTTGCCCCCATCCTAATGCACCCAATGTAAGGCATGACCAATCAAGATATTCAACGGGTATAAAAAAACACTCCTTGAAATGCAGTTGTTTATTCTGAATCACATACGAAACCAATAAGAGAACAAAATAATTTTTACTTTCGTTATAAAATTCCGCCAATCGTTTAACGGAAGTTAAATTTGGCATATTAAAATTGGTATTCAGATTATGGGTTTTAATATCAACTGCGTAATAATTCCCGTTGATATCTTCAAAAGAAAAATCAGCCATTGCTCTTCTGGTATAAGAAGTTTTAATATTTGTTACATCATTCGGGAGGAATCGAACAATATTCTTTTCTAAAAAACTTTGTACCGCATCGCCAACAGCCCTTGGGCTATTAACAGTATTGTCGTTCATTAACTGATTGTTGTTTAACAAATTGACAATCGCAGTTTCAATTTTTTGTTTTGTTTTCGGCATGAATAATTTGCTTGTCATTATATTACCTCCGAAAAAAGTTCTATGACGGTTTTATTTGATTTCTCCTGCATGATTTTTTTATTTTCTTTCATTTGAATATTCATCGTATTTCTTTCCCAAAAAATACCGCCTGAATATCCCTGAATATTGGTATCGGTATCTGATAATACCAAACGCTTTTCAGCCCAGCAGCAATATTCTTCATTTATTTCTATCCCAATGTATTTACGCCCCAATTTTTTTGCTACTACGGATGTTGTACCTGATCCCAAAAAAGGATCTAATACAATTCCGTTCTTTGGGCAGCTTGCTAAAATAAGTTTTGCAA
>JGI24699J35502_11133825_pt1 | contig 16560 bp, 15 predicted proteins | sample TergutMp193P4_FD_35502 | JGI IMG/M metagenome (IMG submission 35502) | reverse complement strand
CGTCCCGAACAACCCGCACCACATAGCGGTTGTGCTTGCGAATGCCGCCCGCCGCAACAACGATTAGGTCGCTGTGGTTGCCGTAGAGGTCGGTGATGGCCTGACGCAACCGAGCCGCCGCCGTCTCGTTGTCGAGCTCGGCCTCAATCACAACCCGCTTGCTAATAATGTGCAGCCCGCCAGAGAACCGCAGCATCGCGGCGACCTCAGCTTTTCGGCAACTGGTCTTGGTAACCTCTAGGTGCGCGAGTTCTTCTTTAACTTCAGCGGTAAGCGCCATTTAGGCATCTTGGCACGGCGTGTCGCAAACTCGCTACCCATTGGCGCGGCGGCGCTCCCCCGCGCGCACCTATAATGCCGACGTTGCTAATTCGCCATTATTTCTTGGTAAGCGGCAGCAAGTTTCGCAGGGTCGTGATGAGCGGATCCGCTTTCCGTAGTCACGTCCCGGATGAATAGGTCTGCACCCAACCTCGCGGCCGCTGTCTCTAGGGCGGTCAAATCGTCAATGGCGGTGGGATCAACCAGCACAGCGTCTATCCACAACCCCGGAGCGTGATTGTGCAGCACCGTTAAGTGGTCGACTGTGGAAAGGTCGGTGGTCTCTTTATCTAATGCGAGGTTCAGGGTAACGAGGCGCTTAGCAGGCGTCGCGACGATGGCATCCGCAAGTTCTGGCACAAGTAGATGCACGATGACGGACGTGTACCAAGAACCGGGCCCGAGCACCACCCAATCTGCCTGTCGGATGGCAGCCAACGCCTCTTGGGCAGCCGGCGGGTCAGCTGGGTCAAGCCATAAGTGGTCAATATGTTGCCCGCATTTAGCGACCTCGGATTGGCCGATTATTTCTTGCTTGACCCCACCGGCACTTTCCACATCTGCACCAACCGTAATTGGCACTGTGGACATTGGCAATACTCGCCCTTTGGCGTTAAGCAGTTTAGCCACATAATCCAGGCCAATTACCGGATCCGGGAACATCTCCCACAACCCGGCAATGAGCAAGTTACCAATTGCATGATTATTTAGCGGGCCGTTGGACTTAAAGCGTTTTTGCAATACCTGGGACCAAGTATTCCCCCATTCGGTATCGTCGCATAAGGCGGCGAGTGCCATTCTGAGATCTCCAGGCGGCAGGCAGTGTAATTCCTCCCTTAAGCGACCTGAGGAGCCACCGTCATCGGCTACCGTCACCACTGCCGTTAGGTTTTCCGTAATTTGTCGTAAAGCTTTTAGGCTCGCCGATAAACCGTGACCGCCCCCAAGTGCGACAACGGCAGGGTTTCGTCGTCCTGAGTTATTCATAACGACCAATCAGCTTTTACCGATATCGCGAGCAGTGACCGTAACGGAATAGCCTTTATCGCGGAGCCGACGCGCGAAAGCCTCAGCGGTCGCAACGCTGCGGTGGCGGCCACCAGTACACCCAATTGCTAAGGTAACAAAGCGCTTTTCTTCGCGCTGATAACCAGCTAACACCGGGTCAAGTGCCTTTAGGTAATTGTCAATGAAATCTCTAACCCCCGGCTGACTTAAAACATATTCATTAACTGGGGCGTCATGCCCAGTTAGCGGGCGCAATTCCTCGATCCAATAAGGGTTAGACAACCACCGCATATCTACCACTAAATCAGAATCAAGGGGTAAACCATGCTTGAAGCCGAAAGCCACCAAGTTAATTCTGATGTTGTCCTCTGAATAGCCAGGAGCAATCGCGGTACGGATTTGTTTCGCCAGGTCATTGACCGAGAAGTGCGAAGTGTCAATAATCTCATCTGCCCGATGCTTGATATTCGCTAATACTTGACGCTCTTCTTCAATGCCATCTAGTATTCTGCCACCATCACCTTGTAACGGATGTGGTCGTCTTACTTGTTCATATCGCTTAACTAGCGTTTCATCATTTGCATCTAAGAAAATAATGCGATATGCGATACCCGAATCTTTTAACCTGTGCAGACTTTCGCTAAGTTGGTTAAAGTATTGGCCGCCTCTAACGTCAATTACCACTGCTAGCTTAGATATTGCCTGCCCCGATTTGGTCATCATCTCCACCATGGGGTCAATCATTGTTGGTGGCAGGTTATCCACGACAAACCAGCCCAAATCCTCTAATGCCGACGCTGCTTGGGTGCGACCTGCCCCCGACATGCCAGTAATAATCAGGATTTCGGGACTCAGACCGTCGGATGCGCTGGGAATATGGGCGGCGGAGGCGTTAGGCGTGCGGGGCGTCATGCTCCCAGCCTAGCCGTCACCACGGACAACTACCGCGCGGCTATCCCGCTGCTGCCGCGTCTTGTCGGTTGGGCTGGTCGTTTTGGCCATCGTTTGGCACGGTGTCGCTGCTTGCCGGTTGCGGATGCAGGGCGGCATAAACCAGTTGCGCGGTAGTTTCGCCGATGCCGCGTACCTCGGCTATTTCTGCTGCGGATGCCGCTTTCAGCTTTTTTAGCGAACCAAAATGCTTTAGTAATTCTTTTGCTCTGATTGGGCCTAACCCGCTGATGCCGTCCAATGCCGATTTTGTCATGCCCTTGGAGCGGCGTTTGCGGTGGGCCGATATGGCGAACCTATGCGCTTCATCCCTAAGCCGTTGTAATAGATAAAGGCCCTGGGAAGTTCTAGGCAGGATGATAGGGTAATCGTCGCCCGTCCAGACTTCTTCTAATCGCTTGGCAAGGCCGACTACGGTTATGTCTGTGATATTTAAGTCTTTAAGCGCTTTCTGGGCGGCGGCGACTTGCGGCTGGCCACCGTCCACTACCACCAAATTGGGTGGATAGGCGAATCGCTTTTTCTCTGGTTCTAAGTCGCTTTCACCCTCACCAATTTTGGGGATAGCGTCATTACTACTGATATCGTGTTCATTGCGGGCTTGACCTGCAATCTCGCTGTTGGCCTGCCATTCCCTCCCAATGGTTGTGGCGGAAGCACCACTCTGGCGCTGCTCAACCGACGGGAGCGGTCTATCCTTTAGGTGCCGCGCAAACCGCCGTTGCATTACCTCATACATCGCGGCGGTATCATCCGGGACGCCATTTCCATCTGGACCTTTAATGCTAAATATGCGATATTCACTTTTTCTGGGCAGGCCATCCTCAAATACCACCATAGATGCCGATTGATAAGTGCCGCCGGTATGCGAGATGTCGTAACACTCAATTCTTAAGGGCGCTGTCTCTAGGCCAAGGGCATCTTGAATTTCATTTAGCGCGGCGGCTCTGGTTGTTAAGTCGCCTGCTCTTTTGGTCCGATGCAGCACTAAGGCATGTTCCGCGTTTTTCTTAACCGTATTAGCTAATTCTTTTTTATCGCCCCGCTGTGGCACTCTAAGGTTGACTTTTGCGCCTCGGATATTACTCAGCCATTGCGCGACTTGTTCCGGTTCGGGGGGCAGGAATGGGACAAGTATTTCTTTGGGGATCGCTGATTCTATCGACTTAGATTTATCCGATGCCGATGATGATGACGATGCAGTCTGGCTCAACCCGATGTCCGATTGACCGCCTTGGGTAGCATTCTGCTCAACCGACAAAATCATGTCCTCGGCATAAACTTGGCCGAGTAATTGTTCAATTAGTTCGGCATCGGAAATATCCATTTCCTTTTCTACTACCCAGCCGCGTTGCCCCCTAATGCGGCCCTTTCTAACGTGAAATACTTGGACGGCGGCCTCTAAGTCGTCACCTGCGAGGGCGAAGACATCAGCGTCGGTGCCGTCGCCTAAGACCACGGCATTCTTTTCCATTGCCCGGTTGAGGGCGCCAATATCATCTCTTAGCCTTGCCGCCCGCTCGTAGTCTTGTTCTTGCGCGGCTGCTTTCATTTCGGCGGTAATTCGATTGACAAACCTACTGACATCGCCGGACATAAAAGCGCAAAAATCCTCGGCGATTTGGCGGTGTTCCTCTTCCGTTACCCGGCCTACACACGGTGCTGAACATTTATCAATATAGCCTAATAAGCAAGGGCGCCCACTGCGTTCGGCCCTTTGGAATACGCCTGATGAGCAGGTTCTGACTGGGAAAACTCTGAGCAGCAGGTCTAGCGTCTCTCTTATCGCCCAAGCATGGCCAAAGGGGCCGAAATACTTAGTGCCTTTTCGTTTGGCGCCGCGCATCACTTGGGCGCGGGGATACTTTTCACCCATCGTCACTGCCAAATAAGGATATGATTTATCATCACGATATTTGATGTTAAAGCGTGGGTCGAATTGCTTAATCCAACTATATTCTAACGCTAATGCTTCTACCTCGGTGGCAACTACCGTCCATTCCACGCTAGCGGCAGTAGTAACCATTTGTTGGGTACGCGGATGCAAGTTGGCTAAGTCTTGGAAATAATTGGGCAGCCTTGACCTGAGGCTTTTCGCCTTACCGACGTAAATAACTCGCCCATATCCATCCCGGAACCGGTACACGCCAGGGTCAGCCGGAATCTCCCCCGGCTTGGGACGATAACTAGTCGGATCAGCCATGTCGGCCATCCAAGCAACGACTAACATTCTCAGTGTCAATTAAGGACAAACGCCCACCGCCCTCGCGGTATTTTGAATTTTCGCGGTCTCCCATCTTGGCGGTAATATAGGCAGCGATGATATCGCTTTTGGATAGGCTCTTGTGGGCGGTATTCATTCCGTCTAGAAACGAGAAATCTAACCGACTGAAAGTGTCTTGCACGCCGGGTAGGTTTGGCTTGATGAACCAATAGCTGCCTTTGCTTAGGCTGCGCGGACTCCTGGGTTGAAACTGCGACCCGACTTGCGGAATTGCAAACTCATAGTCGGTGCAGAGCCGTTCCAACGTCGGTGGTGGCGTTCGGGATAGATGCGCGTGTCTCATCTCAAAATCTGGATGCGTTGTCGGCTGGTTTGGCGCTGCCCTAAGTTCCGCGCGTTTTTCCCAAATCTGGAATATTGAATTGACAGTAATGGGTTGGCCATTAGGTTTTTCAAACTCGTTACATTCAAACGCGGTTAGTAGGTGGAAGTTTTTCGGCACCCGATTCTGAAACGTATATTTCTGAAAACTTCTTGGTAAAATAAAGGCGATAACATCGCTAAACAGCGCCGCATGCTTTATGAAAGCCACCGCTAACGCCGCCCGCTGCCCAAATGGTGGATTGCCGATGGTAAGTATCCGTCGATTAGCAGCGTCGGGCTGCCACTCCAGGAAATCACCGCGCACCACCTCTGGATGCTCCGGCGCAATATCAAGCCCAAATCGCTTGCCAACCGGCACCCGCTCAAAAAACGCTCCCGCCCCAGCACTCGGCTCCACAACCAAATCAAAACCACCAAGCGGGGATGCAAGTTCCAAAGCCGCAAGGCACCGCTCCACAGTAACCGCAGCCGTATAAAACTTCTCAGCAAACACAGTACGCTTCATTAGCCGATCCCATTCCCCACGGCACAAAGCTACCAGCCCCCCCAGAAAATGGAGTTATCGTACCAACCGCGTGTCAAATAACTTGGGTCAAATAAATGGCCCAACATCGGTAGTGGCGCTATTCGAAGAAGTCTTCGTCAATCTCAACAATTTCAACCGTGCGTTTCGTCTGAACTCCTACTCCGTATCGAATCATGAGACGAGCCAACCGTTCACCATCAATGAGAACAACGCTATAATTTACCGATTTGGCATAGTCCTGTGCCGGTTTAGCAAACCGACTAGTGGTAATAAACACCCCTTGCGATGCGGAGTTACCCGCTAGTGCTCCGACGAACGCTTGAATGTCTGGGCGACCGATTGAGGCGTCCAAGGCATACCGCTTGGCTTGGACATAAACCTTTGCCAAACCCAAAGCATCCTGGTCAATGATGCCATCAATTCCACCGTCGTTAGTATATTGAGTAAGTGTCGCACGGCCTTCTGCGCCGCCATAACCCATTTTTACCAATAACTTCAATACTGCCCGCTCAAAAAATCCGGGATCTTTATCCAGTAACCTAATTAGCAAATCAGCCGCAACGTCATCTTGAATACGCGCGATCCCTACTTCGATTTGTTCGGCGGGATCCAGTTTAGACGAGTCTTCCCGAGTGGCAATATCATCTAATGACTCAGAACCCGTTAAGGATGCTTGCCTTCGCTGCTTACTTGCTTCAAGGTTGGCTTCAATCCAACGGCGAAACTCGGGAATCTCCATCAAATCGCGCTCAGTCAACCCGTGGGGGTGAGCCGATAGCAGTTGACGCCCCAAGTCCGTAATAATGTAAGCACCTCGTTGTGGGCGCTCAACAGCGCCTGCTTTACCAAGATGTGTGGTCGCCCATTGCGCTCTATTTCGATATCGCGGTTGGCCAGACGGAATGAGCGAGTCGCGAGCCTCTTGATCCAACCCGAGGATATCTGCGGTACCGTCTTGTATCTCGCGAAGACGGGCCGTACGACCATCCGACAGCAACTTAAGCACGGGAACCAAATATTGTTCCCAGGTCGGCTGCAACATATCATTTATCCTAGCTAATAGTGGAAACGAGCTTGAAGTATTAAAATTTCTCCGGCATGCACTTCGTAAACTAGGCGGTGTTCTTTTGATATCCGACGTGACCAAATGTTAGGCCGTTTCATTCGCTTCAAAGGTTCAGGTTTACCTGTTCCAGTAAATGGGTGTCGCAGAATCTCTTGAATTAGGTCTCGAATCTTACGGGCCACCTTAGGGTCGTTATCTAACCACCACTCAAAGTCCTCCCAACCGTCTTGGTCAAAACTGAGTTGCCGAGTCACTAAGCGTTAGCTTTCTATTTCAAACGTATCTGGGTTGACTCGGATAACATCATTCCGCGCTGCGCGTTCCAACGAATCGTTGAGCCGCTTTGCATTTGCTGGTGTGGAATAGAGATGGAGTATTGTTTCCATCTCGTCGTAGTCATCCTCGGATATTAGGACACCATTGCCCGCCTTTGATGTGATGCGGACAATGTCGCGGTCTTGGTTCACCTTGCCAAGAAGCGGGAACAGTTCTTCGCGGGCTTTGGTTGCTGTCATGGTTACCATTTCACTACCTCCGTACGGTATACCGTACCACAAATCTTTAAGACTGACAGCTCGAGAATCGGTTGCTATTTGACGCGGTCTAGGATTAGTTCGCGGACTCGTTTGGCGTCGGCTTGGCCTTTGGTGGCTTTCATGACGGCACCGATGATGGCGCCGATGGGGCCTTGGTTGCCGCCCTTAATTTTGTCGGCGGCAGTTGGGTCTTTGGCTAAGGCATCGTCAATGGCTGACAGCAAGGCGCCGTCGTCGGAGACAATTTCAAGGCCGCGTTCGTGGGCAATCTGGGCGGGGTCGCCCTCACCGGCTAACACGCCTTCCAGCACTTGGCGGGCGAGCTTGTCGTTGAGCGTGCCAGCGTCCACCAAGCCCTGCAATTCGGCCACTTGTTTGGGGGTGATGCCTAGCTCGGACAGCGCGGTTTCGCCCTTGCCAGCGTGGCGGGATAGCTCTCCCATCCACCACTTGCGAGCAGCAGCCGGGGTGGCACCAGCGGCAACGGTGGCCTCAATCAGGTCGAGGGCGTCCGCGTTGATAACGTCGCGCATCTCCTCCGGGGTGAACTTCCACTCGGCAATAAGACGACGGCGGCGCTCGGCTGGTAGCTCTGGCAGTTGGGCGCGGATTTCCTCAACCCACTCGCGGCTGGGCGCTACTGGCACCAAGTCTGGTTCCGGGAAGTAGCGGTAATCGTCGGAATCGGATTTGAGCCGCCCGGCAGTTGTGGTGCCGTTCTCTTCGTGGAAGTGGCGGGTTTCTTGGGTGACGGTATTACCGGCATCCAATATCGCGGCTTGGCGGCTGATTTCATATCGTACTGCCCGCTCAATGGAACGCAATGAATTAACGTTTTTGGTTTCCGTGCGAATGCCTAATGGCGCCTCCGAGTTTTTGCGGAGCGAGAGATTAACGTCAGCCCGCACATTTCCGCGTTCCATCCGCGCTTTAGAAACCCCAATCGCCCGCGCGATATCGCGAACAGTTTCGACATATTTCCGCGCCACTTCTGGCGCCCTATCCCCCACGCCCAAAATTGGCTTTGTCACAATCTCAACTAATGGCACGCCAGAACGGTTGTAGTCCATCAGCGAATGGGTGGCGCCAAATATCCGACCATCGGCACTACCAATATGGATGTTCTTACCAGCGTCCTCTTCCATATGGGCGCGCTCGATTTCGACGCGGAATATTTCGCCGTCGTCAAGTTCGATATCGAGATGTCCACCGACTGCGATTGGTTCATCCGATTGGGAGGTTTGGAAGTTCTTGGGCACATCTGGGTAGAAATAGTTTTTCCGTGCGAAACGTGCCGATTCCGCGATATCGCAGTTTAACGCTAAGCCTAGGCGGATGGCATATTCCAATGCGGTACGGTTCAGCACTGGCAAAACGCCCGGTAGCCCCAAGCTCACGACAGAGATAGCACTGTTAGGTTCGGACGTTTCATCTAAGTTAGACACGTTCAATGCCGGGTCAAACATCTTGGATTTCGTGTCCAACTCGACATGGATTTCGATGCCGATTACCGGGTCGTATTCGGTGACGGCCTTTTCGTAGGGTACAAGTTTGGTTGCCATGATTATGCCGCCTTAAAAGAAAGTTGGGGTAGTGGTTTCGACAGGCTCAACCACCGGGGGAGCCTTGGCCAGTAGCGGGCCACCCCACTTGGCTTCTAGGGCGGCCTCTAGGGCAGCACCAACAAAGTACAGCCGGTCATCCTGCTTTTGCGGCGCCACAATTTGGAAGCCGACCGGCAAACCGTCGTCGGATAACCCTGCCGGTAATGACATTCCAGGAACCCCAGCCAGGTTAGCAGGAATGGTGGCAATATCGTTTAGATACATGGCCAATGGGTCATCAGTCTTTTCGCCAAACTTAAAGGCCGTAGTAGGCGAAGTAGGCGATACCAAAACATCGGCTTGCGCAAAGGCATTATTAAAGTCTTGCTGAATCAAAGTGCGCATCTTGAGTGCCGCCCCATAGAACTTGTCGAAATAACCGGCACTTAACGCAAAAGTGCCCAAGATAATCCGACGCTTAACTTCCGGCCCAAAACCTTGGCCGCGAGTGGCCGCCATCATCCGCTCCACCGTCACCGGCGGCTCCGGCTCGACACGCAAGCCGTAACGCACCCCATCAAAGCGCGCTAAGTTAGATGACGCCTCGGCAGGCATAATTAAATAGTAAGTGTCCAAAGCGTAAGGGAAATGCGGACAATCAACTTCAACGATAGTGGCGCCTAACGATTCCAACACCGATAACGCCTCATTAAAGCGCGCTAACACCCCGGCCTGATAACCCTCGCCCTGCAACTGTTTGATAACACCAATCCGTACCCAGGATAAGTCTTTCTTTTGCCCACGCAAAGCTGCAGCAACAAAGTCGGGCGGGGCATCGGGTAAGGAAGTCGAATCACGTGGGTCATGTCCGGCTAATACCTCATGCAATAACGCGGTATCTAGCACCGTGCGTGCTACTGGCCCACCTTGGTCTAAGGATGATGCCATCGCAATCATGCCAAAGCGTGATATCGAACCATAAGTGGGCTTAACCCCAACTGTGCCGGTCACGGCGGCGGGCTGGCGGATAGAGCCACCCGTGTCAGAACCGATTGCCAGCGGGGCCTCGTAGGACGCCACTGCCGCCGCCGAACCGCCACCAGAACCACCAGGAATCCGCGCCAAATCCCACGGATTGCGCGTCGGGCCAAAAGCCGACCATTCAGTTGATGACCCCATCGCGAATTCATCCATATTGGTTTTACCCAATATCGGCATCCCGGCAGCCTTTATCCGCGCGGTAATTGTCGCATCATAAGGCGGTATCCAGCCTTCGAGTATCTTCGAAGCCGCAGTAGTGGGAATACCCTTAGTGACAATTAAGTCTTTAACGGCAATGGGCACGCCAGCCATTCGCGGTAACTGCTCACCGGCAGCACGCTTTTCGTCAATCTCCTTTGCCGTATCCAAAGCAGAATCCGCGCTGATATGCAAAAAAGCATGGACGGCGCCATCAATATCGCCAATTCGATTAAGGGCCGCCTCAGTCGCGGCTACGGAAGTAACCGAGCCGTCGGCCAAATTATCGGCCAACTGCGCGGCCGTCAGCGTCGTCAAAGTAGTCACATTAGACAAATCAGACATGAGCAATTATTCCTCCCCCAAAATCTGCGGCACCACAAACATCCGACCTTCAACTTCCGGCGCGACCGCCAGCACGGCGGCCAAGTCCACTGATGCCTCCGGCACATCATCGCGCAAAACGTTGGTCATTGGCACGGGATGCGAGGTATATGGCACGTCGGCCAGCGGCACGGTGGACACGTTGGCCACCGAATCCACGATGACCTCCAGCTCTTTGGCGAGGCGATCCAGTTCATCGTCGGTTAAATCAAGGCGGGCGAGCACGGCAAGGCGCGCGACTTCATCCCGGGTGAGGTCGGACATGCGCTATACCTTAGTGGGCGGCGGCGGGTCGGGGCGGCGGCGCGTCCGATTTGGCTACGATGCGCGGGCGGGCGCGGCAGATGTGCGCGCTGCCATAACCCACCAAATCAGTTATTTCGGCGGAAAGCAGTGGCCGGACGCGGCAGATGCGCTAGCCAATCTGGTAGCGGGCGTTCGGTGAGCAGCACCTGCGACGGATTGCTGTTTGACGCCGCCTGCTCTGCGCTGGCGTCCACTGCCTGGTCTAGTTGTGCTGTCGCACCGAATTCAAGTGGCGGCTCAGCGGATGTCTCAGCGGATGTCTCAGCGGCGGGTTTGCCGCTGTTTATGGGGCGTGTGCCTATTATTTCCTTGCCCGACGCCGCTCTATCGGTTGAGCGCCGCGCAACCCAGTTACCACTTTCTTCGTCTGGATAAATATTAACCGGTGATTGCACATGGATGCTACGTACGGTTGAGTCCGGAATTGGATGCTTTAAAGTTTCTAACGTTACTTCGATTTCAATTTCCGGCCATTTCAAATCTAGCATTTCGCGATATTCGGCGGTGGGAACGGCATCCGGAATGAAAGTGCGGGGCGATACGCCAAGCGCTTGGGCAATTAAGAATAACCGATATACTGTGGTGTTGCCCGCATTGGGGGTATTGAAACTGCGTGATTGCTCGATATTCTGAATTTGCGTTCTTGAGATGCCAGTCGCGCCTGCCAGCTCGATTTGGGACACTTTGCGCGCTTCGCGAACGGCTTTCACCCGACGCCCGATCTCGTCGGCATAGGCTGGCCAATCAATCTCAAGCTGCGGGGCTGGCACCCATTAACTTTGCCAAGACCCGTCGCTATACTGCTGCCCAATTTATTGAGCAATACATCCAATTGGCCCGACAAGCGGGTAGTCTCGCATCAGAAACTGCGGATGAATAACGGTCACCCTGCCATTGCGGCGCTTATCTCGCCGCCGCAACATAAGCGCATAACTGCATTTCGTATGGGGCCGAGGGGAGATGGGGCCAATGGGCCGGATGCCCATATGTGCGGTAGATTGGGAGGATGACGACTCCCACTTTTACCTTAGTGCACGGCGCCGAGATTCCAGCGATTGGGCTGGGCACTTATCCGATGACAGACAGCGAGGCGGCTATTGAGGTACGCACGGCGATTGAGGCCGGTTATCGGCTAATAGATACCGCCGAGAATTACGGTAATGAGCGCGGAGTTGGCAAAGCGATTGCAGATAGCTCGGTACCCCGCGAGGAATTGTTTATCACCAGCAAACTCAACCGTGAATGGCATTCGATTGACGGCGTCGCGCAGGCGTGGGAAAACTCCACCAAACGGTTGGGCGTTGATTACTTAGACCTATTTCTTATTCATTGGCCAAACCCGGATCAAGATAGATATGTTGAAGCTTGGGATGGGTTAACCAGACTATTAACAGCCGGGAAAGTCAGAGCCATTGGAACCTCTAATTTTAAGCCTGCCCACTTGCTAAAAATAATTGAAAGCGTTGGCACGGTGCCCGATGTTAATCAGATTCAACTTAGCCCTTATCATCGGCGGCGCGAATCGGTCGCCTTTCACCGCCACGCGGGCATCCTCACCCAAGCGTGGGGACCGCTTAAGCCTGCGGAAATGCTCGCTGATCCGGTCATCGTCGCTATCGCTGACCGGCATAACGTCACGCCTGCACAGGTGGTTTTGCGGTGGAATACCCAACATAGCCGGGTGCCAATTCCTAAATCCAGTAGTCCCAGCCGCCAGAAAGAAAATCTAGCTATTTTTGGGTTCCGGCTAACAGATGAGGAATTGGCGGCAATTGACGCATTGGACCAAGGTGAAGCGGGTACTGCTGATTCCGATGCTTTTGGCCATTAACGCGGCATCCCGCTCAATAGCGCCGTTAATAGCGTTAGGAGCGTCAAGGGTGTTAAGGGTGTTAGGCCCGTTAAGGCCACTAAGCGGCTGCGGTAATAATACATCCCTTGTCCTAGTTATTAGCGGCGGGTAGGTTAGGCATATGACTGGACGAAGGGTGTTGGTGACGGGTGCGAGTTCGGGGATCGGCGCGGCGACGGCGCGGATGCTGGCTAGGCAGGGCTGGGACGTGGTGGCAGCGGCTCGGCGGTATGACCGATTGCAGGCGTTGGCAGCAGAACAAAGCGGCATCACGCCATTTGAACTTGATATAACTAGCGACGACGAGGTAGCTCGGCTGGTTACTTATTTAAGCGAAACTGGTGGGCTGGATGCCGTTATCAATAACGCTGGGGGCGCATTTGGTTTAGACCCAATCGCAACTGCGCCAATATCTGACTGGCAACATATGTATGAGTTAAATGTCATTGGCACATTGCGCGTCATCCAAGGTGTGCTTCCGTTATTGCAAACGTCCGGTGGTAAAGGGCGACCGGCGGATGTCGTAGTGATTACTTCGACTGCTGCTTTAGCGCCATATGTAAATGGTGCGGGTTATGTCGCGGCCAAACATGCTGAACGCGTTTTGGCTACCACTTTGCGCTGGGAATTGGCGGGCAAGCCAATTCGCATCAGCCAAATTGAACCCGGCGCAGTAGAAACCGCCGAGTTTTCCCTGAACAGATTTGGCGGCGACAAAGATAAGGCCGCTGCCGTTTATCAAGGTTATGAGCCTTTGACGGCTGAGGATATCGCGGAATCAATTGCTTGGACGTTATCCAGGCCAGCCCACGTCAACATTGACCACCTTACTATCCGACCCATCGCCCAAGTAAACAATTGGACCATCGCGCGAACTTAACAAATTACTAAAGGCAACAAGAGAGTCAATATCATGCTTCTAGATATCCAGTTGTGCAAGGCAAAAGCGGCCCGCGCAGTAGCGTTCGGTATCGGCGCCATCTTGTTATTTGGTGCTTGTTCCACTAACAATGGCCTGGCCGACCCGCCGCCTATCGTCACCACACCCCGATTCGGTCCTCTTGATGAGGTCTTATTCCGGATCCAGAACCTGCGTCCCGATGCGACTGCCGCAGAACAACAAACCCAGAACGAAACTTTCGCGCGGACGCAAGAAGGATTAATAGCGACTTGCATGGCTGAAAAAGGATTCACTTACACCCCCGTCGTGATGCGTCAATATGTCACTTCATCTGGCGATGAAGGGATCGCGCCCGATAGCCGCGAGTTTGCGGAGCAGTTCGGCTTTGGTATTACGATTGAAGTACCGTTCGGCGCTGTTGCTGGCCAAACCCGCGGTGGCGCATTTGCTCCGGAAAACGACCCGAGTGTTGAGTTGGTGGAAACTATGTCCGATGCCGAGCGCGAAGCATGGAATGAGGCGCTTTGGGGTTTCCCCTTGGCGGAGGACTCGGACTTTCGTCAGGGCGGATGTCACGATATCGCCATCCAACAAATCCAACGGCCAACTGAATTTGCTGACCTGCAGGCGGAAGTAGATCGGTTTTATGCCAGCTTTAGTGCTCGATCGGCACCCCCACACTTAGAGCTAGATCGGGAATGGTCAGCGTGCATGGCAAACGCGGGGTTTTCCGGATTGCCGGCGCGCAACCGCTTAACCCAATCGTTCTCAGTGGAGTGGGGGGAAATGCATGGCAGCGAGCTTTTGTTCGACGATGACGGCTGGCTGATTGGCGCCGCGATGGGAACCCCCAGAGAACCAACCGAAAGTGAAATCCGAGCCATAAACCAGCGCGAAATCGAAACGGCAATTGCAGATTTCGATTGCCGGCAATTGATTGACTTTGAACAACGGGAAAACGAAATCCAATATAGTCTGCAAACAGACTTCGTCAACCTACATCGTGCCGAATTGGAAGCGTGGGAGCAGCACGCCGAAGCTCTCCGGCAAACTCAATTACCTTAGCAGTCCTAGACTGATTCGGAATGCCCATTCCGCTTAACCGCGTGAACTGCGGTGGGCGGTAAGATGGTCTATCTCGTGCTAACCCCAAGCTGCGAGCAGGTCATCTGCTGACCAAGATTGGGTTAGTCCTTTGGCAGTAGACTTATGCGCACTTATGCCAACTAATGGCGTTAACGGGGTAACGCCGGGCACGGATACGGCAGCTTTTGCCAATGCTGCGACATCGTGGTCGGTAATGGCTGCCCGTTCTCGCCATTTGATGGTTCCGACAAAAGAAATGTTATGCGCGGGCCGCCCATCGGCACCGACGATATCAATCTCGGGGATATTAGTGCGTGGCCACCAGCCCCCAACTTCGCGGATATTAAGCCAATCATCGTCTGGCAATAGTCTATTTAGCGCTTCACGAATAACAGGTTCAATCGCCCGCCCCCGCCAGGCTTGATAACCCTTATTAAATCTTGCTATCGCTAAATCAGCACGACCCCGATCAATATCACCGAGAGACGGCTCCATAAACGCTAACCAGAATCGTAAAGCCGGGTCAGACACTCGCCATCGTTTATCACGCGAACTCCGGCGAGTTGATAACGGCTCATCAGCAGCGATGACGCCTTTATCCGCTAAAAGTGCTAACGACTTTTCTAATGTCGGCGCAGTCATCCGCCCAGATAACGAGGTTAGTATTCCAGTATAAGTGCGTTCGCCGCGCCCACCAATAGCCGTCAAGACATCGCGGGCATTTAGGCTGGCCGGGAACTCGGAATCTAGCACCCGCACGCCCTCGGTTGCCAGCGCACTTACGGGGCTGGACAAGGACTTTTTGATAAACTCATTCGGCGTCATCAGCAGTTGCCAATCCTCGGCAATCAGCGGTTGCCCACCCGTTAATAAGTAAGCATCAAAAGCTCTAATTCCAGAAAGCCCGGTCCACGTTGCTATTTCAGCGGGATTCAGCTCTTTAAGTAACATTTCCCGCCCCCGCCCATAAAAGGGCTGGTCTGGATTATTCAATTCTTGCATCATCGTCAAATCTGAACCTAATAACAATAAGAGGACTGGGTTTTGCGATAAGTCCTTATCCCAAACTCGTTGTAGCTCGCCTGCACCGCCTTTAATTTCCTCCAACAGCCACGGCGCTTCATCAATAACCACAATCGCTGGCGAATCAGGTAAGGCAGCGGCAATCAGGCGGAAAGCCGCAGTAAGCGTAGTTGGCGCCGCGCTTTCTCCCAACGGCGCGCCGGGCAGGTCGGACGTTGCGAGTGCCTCCATTAGTGCGCGCAGTTGGTCTTGCTGATCGGCGTACCGGCTCGCCTGGAAATACAAACTCGGTACGCCGCTGCGTTTGATGAACTCCGTGATAAGCCGCGATTTTCCTACCCGGCGTCGGCCTCGCAGCAGTACCGCTTTACCGTTGTCGCCGCGCGCCGATCCGACGGCACCTAGCCGCTGTTGCAACATCGCTAGTTCCCGTTCCCGGCCGACGAATCCTTGCTGCGTCATCCCTTGCCTCATTTGGTTGTTGGTGTGAGACTTTTCTAAACTTTATTTTACTAAAGTAATCTTTAGTAAGCAAGATGCCGACATAAGTGAGACAGGAACAACGATAGCCCGCGAGGATTTGCTGGACGTTTTGACCAAGCAAAGACGATGCCTAGCGAGGTCGTCTTTCTGCCGGGGTGCTAGGCTTGCCCGTTGTGCTTGCTCGGCTTTTGCTCCGCTATCTGCGCCCGTATCGGTGGGCGTTGCTGGCCGTTCTGATTTTCCAGTTCATCTCGGCGCTGGCGATGCTGTACCTGCCCACGCTGAACGCCAACATCATTGACCAAGGCGTAGCGCTCGGCAACACGCAATTCATCTGGCGCACGGGCGGCATCATGCTTGCCATTTCGCTAGTTCAGATCGTCACGTCCATCATCGCCACCTGGTTCGCTGCCGACGCCTCGATGTCCGCCGGGCGCGACCTGCGCGACGACGTGTATTCGCGCGTGTCGGGGTTTAGCGAGCGGGAAATCTCCAAGTTTGGCGCTGGTTCCCTTATTACCCGCAACACCAACGACATCCAGCAAGTGCAAATGCTGGCCATGACCGGGGCAACGATGCTGGTCAGCGCGCCGCTCATGGCCATCGGCGGCATCGTGATGGCGATCCGGCAAGAGGTGACGCTGGCGTGGGTGATCGGGATTGCCGCTCCCCTGCTGCTGGTGTTCGCCGCTTTTATCGTGTGGCGGATGGTGCCGCTGTTCCGCG
>JGI24699J35502_11133826_pt1 | contig 16682 bp, 15 predicted proteins | sample TergutMp193P4_FD_35502 | JGI IMG/M metagenome (IMG submission 35502) | reverse complement strand
CGGAATACTGCTAAATAGACAAAAGAACAGAGGTATTTTCATCACTTCGATTGAATTTTAATAAAAAATTATGGGTATGTTCAAATTTTGCGCAAAAGTAATCAATCTAATGAATAAATTAGGCATTTAAATAAGCGAATTATCACCCTATTTTGGTGGAAGGAATCAACGAATTTTAACTTTTTTGGAGAAATTTACATCCATCCATGCGGAATTTGTCTATTTGAGCAAGTGAAAAGGTTGTTTGTGGATAAAAAGAGAAAATAATTTCCGGAAACAACCCAATGAAAGAATTTTCTTATTAAGAATAGTAAAAAAGTTGCTTACAAGTTTTTAAATGCGAACCTCATTTCCTCATTTTAGAGCGAGTCAAAATGAGGAAATGAGGTTATCTCTATCTCTCTTATTTTCAATTTATTTTGTCCTACTTCCTTTGCATTTTTCTTAATGTGGCCACTACATACAGTTCAATCTACACCTTCATAGCCTTGAATGAATGCAATCGGAATCTTCCTCTTTTAGCTTTTATTTCTCTTGAGCACATCTCTATAAAAATATTTAAACACATTGATCTCTTTGCGTTGCAAGAAAAGTTCAACGAAAATCAGACCGGTAAAAATACAAGCGATCTCTATTCGCGTCTTCGGAAGGAAAAACTGGGTGAGAAAGAGGCACAATAATAGAATGGCGTGCCGTAGCTTGAATTTCATATTAAACATACAGACCGCTCCATAAATGGTTTGAGCAGTGGTCAAAATCAATTCATGAATTTGCACGGTATCTAAGGGTATGGCAAAAGTATGTCCGACGCTAATGCTATAAAATATAGGGATTGAAGCAATTAGCAATGTCCATTGATTAATTTTGGATGTAATTAGATTGGCTAATCCCATGGACGCCAAAACGATGGTTGAAGCCCAAATAAAAGCGGTCAAACTTTCGGGAAATTCAGACAAGAATGGAGCAAACCATTGAATAAAAATAAATTGATCTAAGCCTAATTTTGTCGCAACTTCTTTCAGGCTTTCGATAAACGGATCGGCTCCAAAAAAAACAACCACAAATCCAAACAATAATAAAAGCGAAATGGAAACTCCTTTTTTTAATCCTTTTAATGCCACTATTTTTCCGCTGGTAGAATTGCCGTCGATCGGTTCTTCGTTGTGTTCGGGAGGCAAGCGAAGAATGAGAATAAGGTACGCAACAAAGACGATGATTAAAACAGCACTGTCGAATAGGTTGATGTTTTGTTTTAAAATGATTACAATGGAATAGAGCGAAGGAATCAGTAGAAATATCACTTCAACGCTTTGGTGTCGTTTAAGCGAGATTTCATGGAATTTTTGTTTTTTTATTCGCGCAGCAATGTATGCGACAAAAAAGATCAATGGCCATCCAAATCCCATTAATAGACGATTGGCGCCAGTCATAGTGGCTATTGCAAAATGAATTTGTTGCTTCCACGCCAGCACAACTTCGAAGGAATATTCGGGCAATACTTGTACCAAGGCCAATATGGCTAAAGCGAATGCCTGCGACACAACTACTTGCAATGATTCTGTAGCCCATGAAAGAAAATAAGCCGCCGCTACGATCGCTACTCCTGTGACTGCCATTGTCAGGTAGGAATTATGCATTCCCAATTTCATAAATATCACCAGAATAAAAGGAATGGCTGTCGCCGCAAGAATTCCTATTTTTAACCAATCCTTAACATTCAATTTGTTTTGCTTTGTCATATCTCTTAAAAAAAATTAAATTTCAAAATAAAAAAGACTTTCAACATAATACTCGTTTTCTGACAAACGACATTATATCAAAAGTCTCGTTTCCTAATCTATGCAGGACGTAAAGCCAGATAATTACTCATCAGGATGTTGACTTTACTGTTTTAACTACTCCCTTTCAATAAAATTCAGCCGCAAAGGTATGTTTTTATTTTAAATCATGCAATAGTTCCAAAATTTGTCCGTCATTTAACAAGAAAAATTGATTGGACGGCTAAAAATAAGTAGCCGGTGCAGTTAGCCATTCATGGCAACGATCCCCTCTACTCTGTGTTGAGACTGCCTTGTATATTAGGTACGGAAAAGGGTTTTACCCGTCTGGCAGGAGCCGTTCCGAACTCATTCCACGGACTTTGCTTGTGTATGGGGACATTAGGCTTGTGCGCCGCCGACGATATCCCAGCAATCGTGTGGGGGTTGCTCAATTGCTTAGGAACGACGAATGATCCACGCGATATGCCTTTTGCATTAAGGCATTTGTTATTCCGCAAATGCAATTCTTTTGTAAGACGCCTCAATAGCTCCGTATATGAATTCTTCTTATGGGTATTGTTTTTTTATTCTATTTTTTCAGCTATTTTGTTCCTTTTTTGTATTTTTGTGAAAATTTGCGATGATGGAGGAACTTAAATTTATAGATCTTTTTTGTGGCATTGGCGGTTTTCGTCAAGCGATGGATGAAGCATGCCAGGAGAATAACCTCATTCCTAACTGCGTTTTTTCATCTGATATCGATCTTGCTTGTCAATTTAGTTATGAGGAAAATTTTGGAGAACGACCTTTTGGCGACATTACCCAAGTGGATGAGAAAGATATTCCAGACCATGATATTTTATTAGCGGGATTTCCATGTCAGCCGTTTAGTATTATAGGACAGAGAAAAGGTTTTGAAGATATTCGCGGAACGTTGTTTTTCGACATTGCTCGCATCCTAAAGGAAAAACAACCTAAAGCATTTATTTTGGAAAATGTCAAACAACTTGTTGGACACAACAAAGGACAAACGCTGAAAGTAATTCTTAGCACGCTAAAAGAATTAGGTTATCACGTTCAATATGCAGTTCTTAATGCATTAGATTATGGATTGCCTCAAAAAAGGGAACGAGTTATTATTGTGGGACATCGTCAACCGATATCATTTTCTTTTCCTCCGCCAAAACGTCCTTTTAAGCCACTTTCGGAAATATTAGAAAAAAAAGTTGATAAGAAACATTATGTATCCGATTATATTTTGGAAAAACGGAAAAATAGACATAAATCGGCATATAAGCTTTCTATCTGGCATGAAAATAAAGCAGGCAATATTTGTTCATATCCTTATTCTTGCGCTTTACGCTCAGGAGCATCCTATAATTATTTACTCGTAAATGGGGAAAGACGCTTGACTCCGAGAGAAATGTTTCGTTTACAAGGATTTCCAGATAGTTATAAAATTATCGCAAATGATAGTCAAGCTCGAAAACAGGCAGGTAACGCTGTCCCTGTAAATCTTATCAAAGCAGTTATTTTGAGACTGTTGCCATATGTTGCGAAAGTAATGAATGCGGCGCCAATGACACAGGAATATGTACTAAATTTTGAATATGAGAAATGATCAATCGCCTAAACTTAAAACGGTAAATAAATCTGTTCCTGCATTTCTACTAAACGATTTCCCAAAAGATTTTCCTTTTTTGATAGGAAAAGAATTAATTTATTTGTTAGCTTCTAAGGGAAAGCCAGAATTAGAGGGATCAGAGTGGGAAAACATGTTTGCTAATTGCATCGGGGCCGAGTGGAAGCCGTCAAATGTTGGACTTGACGATGTTGTTCTTGGGAATACTGCATGGGGCGCAAAAACGGTCAAAGCGGCAAAACCATCTGAACAAAAAAGGATTCGATTAATTTCGGGAAGAAATTCACCAATTTATTCTTTTGGCGAGCGCATTGATACGAATGCAAATCCAGACATGATTGGCGAGCTTGTCTTAGACATTTGGAATGACCGAGTTTCCGCAATCCGGGAGAAATTCAAACACCTCCGTACTGTAGTTTTAATGAAATCCAACGATTTATCAGAAGTAGTCGTCTTTGAATTTGATACGATTCGCTATGATACAGAGCTTTACAAATGGGAATGGAACAAAAACAAAAATCTGCTTGGAATCGATAAAAGAACAAACGAACATAAATTTACATGGCAACCACATGGTTCTCAATTTACTATTATAGAAAAAGTTCCTGAGAAAAGTCTAATAATTCGTATCAAGAAACCGGAATCGCTTGATAAAGAACAGATATTGCAAGCCTTAGGTTTTGATAAATCGTGGATAACTATAATACATAAAAATGGCTGATGTTTTTACTAAGGAGCAACGGAGTAACGTAATGCGGCAAGTAAAAAGTACTTGTAATAAATCCACTGAGTTAAAACTTATTGCGTTCTTCAAAGCAAACCATATCAAAGGTTGGCGCAGAAATTACAAACTTTTTGGCAAACCGGATTTTACTTTTCCGAAACATAAACTTGCAATCTTTATTGACGGCTGCTTTTGGCATGGACATGATTGCCGAAACACACGCCCAAAAGATAATGCTGATTACTGGAATAAAAAAAGGGAACGTAATATGAATAGAGATAAAGAGGTAACACAAACATTAAAAGATAAAGGCTGGATAGTCGTACGAATTTGGGAATGTGAACTTAAAAACGAGCAACTATTAAATGATATATTCCGCCCTTTGGAAACGCAGAATACTAAATAGGCGCACGACAATATTCCCAAATAAATTAAATCAGTAAATAAGATAAAATATCTGCTCGCCGCAAAAAATACGTGCCGCTTTTTAGCGTCTTGTCCGAAACGAATGTAAAAAGCCCCGCCATTTTCAACTACTCTTTCTGTAACTGACTACAGCCCATACATTCAGGCCGATAGCGAAAGCGCAAAGCGCAAAAAATTGAGGCGTCATTTCGCCGAAGGCGCTGCCTTTCATATATACCATCCGCATTACTTGCATGAGGTATTTCAAAGGGTTGAACAGAGCAATTTTTTGAGCCCAATCGGGCATGCTCGCCACGGGAGTAAGCAGGCCGCTCATCAATATAAAAACCATGATAAAGAAAAACATCACAAACGTGGCTTGTTGCATGGTGTTTGAGTAATTGGAAATAAGCAAGCCAAAGCCTGAAACAACCAAAATGTAAATGCTGGCAAAGAAATAGATCGTGAACAGGTTGCCCACAGGAAAAATACCGTAAACCAACGCTGCAATTCCCATGCAAATGCTTAGCACGATGAATCCGATGATCCAGTAAGGAATCAATTTTGCCAATACAAACATAAGTTTTTTTACGGGGGTTACATTCATTTGCTCAATCGTCCCGATTTCCTTTTCGCTCACAATATTCAATGCAGGAAGGAATCCGGTAATGATCGTCAAAAGCATTACCATTATGGCGGGAATCATGAATACTTTGTAATCCAAATGCGGATTGAATTTGTATTGCGGAATAATGTTAAACTGGGGAATAGAACCAGCTGGGACTCCCCCAGCAGATTGCCCATACGTTTCCCTCAGTTCTTCGGCGTAATCGATCAGAATAGATGAAAGATACGACGAACCTAAACCGCCTTTTATCCCGTTGACCGAATTGGCAGAAATCATTGTATGTGCCAGACCTTCGCGAATCAGGTTCTTTTCGAAATCGTCCTGAATTTCAAGGATTATGTCGGCATCTCCCGACTCAATGCTTTTCATTGCTAGAGTATGGGTTGGGGATACGTCAGTCAATTGAAAATAACCGGAAGAAGTGATTTTATAGATCAATTGTTCGGAAAACGTACTGTGATCCTTGTCGACAACACTCAATTTTAAACCCTTGATCGATTGATTGGCTGCCCAAGGCAAAACCAACATCATCAACAAAGGCATTCCTACAATCATTTTGGGGACAAACGAGTTTCGCACAATCTGTTTGAACTCTTTCTCTATTAAAAATTGCAACATATTTGCTTAATTTAATCGGGTTTTAAAATTCTTCAGGCTGATAAGCATCAGGCCAACCGCCATCACTGCCAGAATTAAAAATTCTTTGGTTACATATCGAACTTCCACTCCTTGAATCATTAATTTTTTGACCGCTTCAATATACCAGCGAGCCGGTACTATCGCGGAAATCCATTGCAATATTTCAGGCATGCTCTCGATCGGAAATACCAGCCCCGATAATAGCATAATCGGCATCATCAGCGCCATGCCGGATATAAGCATGGCTGCGAGTTGGCTGTCGACAAGAGTTGATATAAGCAAACCCAACGACAAGGCGAGGAAAATAAACAGCAAGGATAGCAGAATCAGCCAAAACAGGTTTCCGGCAACCGGTACGTTAAAAACAAATACGGCCAAAAGCAGAATGGTGGCAAGATTGAAAATCGACAATGAAAAATACGGAACCGCTTTAGCCAAGATAATGTATATAGGTTTCAATGGCGATGAAAGCAGTACTTCCATCGTACCCATTTCTTTTTCCCTTACAATAGCGATGGATGTCATCATCGCGCAAATGAGTATAAGTACCATTCCCATTACGCCCGGCACAAAGTTGTAGGCGCTTTTCAACTGCGGATTATAGAGCATTCGTATTTCCGATACGATTTGAAACGGCGCGTGGTATTGCTCCATCAATTCTTGTTGATACAGGCTTAATATGCCCGACGCATATCCTGTAAGCATGGACGCCTGATTGGGTTCCGTACCGTCGGTTATCAGTTGAATAGCCGCTTCTCCCGTATGAAGCAAGTTGTCGGCAAAATCTTCGCTGAAAACAATGACCAAACCGACTTTACCATACTTAAACACCTCGTTGATTTGATTGGGAGTCGTCAATTCTTCAACGATTGTAAAATATTCGCTTGCTTGAAATTTGTCCTTGATGTATTGCGTTGCAACATCTTTTGAGGGATCGAATAGGGCGACCTGCGTATTTTTCACTTCTGTCGTAATAGCAAATCCAAAAAGGATGATTTGAACCACAGGCATTACAAGCAAAATCAGAATGGTTCTTTGATCACGGAATATGTGATAGAACTCTTTTTTTATGAAAGACAAAAATTCGTTCATATTTCAACTCTTGTTGCCTTTCGGGCGATTTGATAAAAAACATCATACATATTTTGGGTGCGATATTGGTTTTTCAGATTTTTAGGCGAATCGAGGGCTTCGATTTTTCCGTCCACCATGATAGATACGCGATCGCAATATTCGGCTTCGTCCATGTAGTGCGTGGTAACAAAAACCGTGATTCCCCGGTCTGTGGCGTCATAGATTAGTTCCCAAAACTGCCTGCGAGTAACAGGATCAACCCCTCCTGTAGGTTCGTCCAGAAAAACAATTTTCGGTTCATGGAATATGGATACTGAAAAAGACAGTTTTTGTTTCCAACCCAAAGGCAATGATTTGACCAGCGTTCCGCGTTCTTTTTCGAATCCAAGTTCATGCAAAATCCGATCGGTTTTTTCCGCAATCTCCTTGGTCTTCATTCCATATATTCCGCCAAAAAGGCGCAAGTTTTCCCAAACTTTCAAATCTTCGTACAGTGAAAACTTTTGGCTCATATAGCCGATGTTTTTCTTAACATCTTCCGATTGCTTGAAAATGTCGAAGCCGGCTACGGTTCCTTTACCCGATGTCGGATGGCTTAATCCGCACAGCATGCGCATGGCCGTTGTTTTTCCTGCTCCGTTTGCCCCTAAAAATCCAAATACTTCACTCTTGTTAACGCTAAACGAAATATGGTCGACTGCTGTGAAATCTCCAAACTTCTTGGTTAGATTTTCTGTATATATGACCTTATTTTCCATTTTGTTATTTTTTTGACAATAACATAAAACAGTCTTCTACTGTTGGTTGAATTTTTTCAAATGGATAATCGATCCCTGATAATTGACCGTTAGGCGTCCATTCCTTGTTAAACGTCACATGAATGGATTCTCCGAAAGAGTAAGCCGAATGAACCAAAGGATTATTCCGAAGTTCCTTCAGCAATCGAGGAATATGGTCTGTTTGAACCGCCCAAAGAGTTTCCGGATATCCGGCAATGATATTTTGAGGCGTATCGACTTGCATAAATTCGCCGTCTAAAATCAAAGCGATCCGATCGCAAAGGGTAGCTTCGTCCATATAGGGGGTCGAAACCAAAATGGTAATGCCTTGCGCTTTCAATCGCATCAACATATCCCAAAATTCCTTGCGCGATATAGGGTCCACCCCCGTTGTCGGTTCATCCAGAAACAATATCGTAGGTTTATGAATCAAAGCACAGCTCAATGCGAGTTTTTGCTTCATTCCGCCCGAAAGCTTTCCAGCCCTCCGGTTCTTGAACGGTTCGATTTGCTTGTAAATTTCTTCGATCAGATAATAGTTTTCCTCGATACGGGTACGATAAATGCTGGCAAAAAAACGGAGATTTTCCTCCACTGTCAAATCCTGATAAAGCGAAAATTTACCCGGCATGTATCCGATTCTATCTCGGATTTGCTTGTAGTCTTTTACAACATCCAATCCATCTACAACCGCTGTCCCTTTATCGGCCAGTATCAGAGTGGTTAGTATCCGAAACAAGGTCGTCTTTCCGGCGCCATCGGGGCCGATAATGCCGTAAATTTCGCCTCGATTGACCTCAAAACTCAAATTTTTCAAGGCTTGTACCGAACCGTAGGATTTGCTCAGTAAATGAGAATGGAGAATGGGGAATGGAGTCTTGTTTTTTGTTTCCATGATTTTCAATTGTTGTTTTGACTATGCTTTTCCATTCTTCATTTTTATTTTTTAGTTGTCCATTTAACCTCTCCATACATTCCTCTTTTAATGTATCCATCGTTCGTCACGGCTATTTTCACAGCATACACCAAATTAGCGCGTTCATCCCTTGTTTGAATGGTTTTAGGAGTAAATTCGGCTTTGTCGGAAATCCAGATAACCGTACCTGGATACTCTTTTCGATCGGATTTTCCTTGATCGGCATATACCTCTACAGCCTGTCCGATTTTCAACGACGTCAGTTGGTCGGCAGTGATGTAAACCCGCAATTTCATTTTCTCTATATCGGCCACTTTAAATAAACTCTTTCCTTGTACAGCCCATTCACCCTGTTCGGCGTATTTCGACAAAACCGTTCCATTGATCGGACTTGCAATAAGGCTCTTTTGAATCTGATCGTCAATCTGTGCAATTTGCATGATCAATCCTGAACTTTCTCCTGAAATGCTTCTGTTGCTGTTTTCGACGGTTTCCGTTTGAGCTGCCAATTGTTTTTCAAGAATAGCAATTTGGGCATTGATGTCGTCCAATTGTTTCTGAGTTGCTGCATTGGATTTGACAAGATTTTCAAATCGTTTTTGTTCCGTTTTTTGAGTGGCGATTTGCTGCTGAATAGAAGCAATCTGTCGGGCAACGTTGTATTGACGGCTCTCCACCGCTTTTCGGCTTCCCAGCAATTGCATTTTTTTTAGATACAATTGAGTGGTATCGATGTAACCTATTTGTTTATTTGCTTCTAATTGCTGACCTTCCGTTACGTCGAACGTTATTAACTCTCCATTGGCCTGAGCGGAAACGATCACTTCGGTCGTTTCAAAAACCCCCGATGCATCGGATAAGCCGTTCTTATTTCCACAGGCCGATAAAATCAGCAACAAATTGACAAATAATCCTATACAAATGAAAAGGAACTGTTTTTTTCTATTTTGCCGAGCAAATCTGATTGAATTGAGTTTCATGATATTATTTATTTGGATTGATCGTTGATGATTGTAATGATGAACTTCTTTTTTCTTTTTTTTTCTTCTATTTTTCAATTCGTTACGAATTTCAAGTTGTACATAGCCAGCAGCATTTCTATTTCGTGGAGAATTTTATCCTGTTTGGCCAATTCTTCTGCATTGACATCCCTCATTAAATCAATTCCAGAAAGCGTACCATTCGTCATTTTAGACTCCGACGATTGTTTTACGGAACCCCGCAAAGCAATGATATCGTCATCGTATTTCATTTGGTCGCGATATTTATCAATTTCCTTTTGTTTTCTGGATATATCCAGACGGGTGTTGAAAAGAAATGTTTCTTGCTGCGTCAAAACCGAATTAAGGCTGTTTTGTATCAATTGTTTGCTGTTTTTGTTGGTATATAAATTGCTTAAATTCCACGACAAGCGTATTCCCGCGATAAAATAACTCGAAAAGCCGCTTTTCAGCATATTCAGTCCGGGATTTCCATACCCGCCCGTCAAAAACACGCCCACTTTGGGCATCAAACCTGCATCGATTTCCTTGTTTTGCGCCTCCAGACTATTCATTTTAGAATTGTACCATTCCAATTCAGGCCGTTGAATGGAAATGGCGGACTCTGAAATCGGTTCTGGTTTTATCAATACCACATTCTCCTGCAGATTTTCGCCTATCATTGTCGACAGCATCTCTAAATATGCACTTTTTTGATACCTCAGTTGGCTTTGCACTTGTATTGCTTTCAGTTGCTCGACCTTTACGGCATCCAAATCGGCTTGATTGGCTATTCCGTTTTGTATGCAGGCCGATACCTTGTTGTAGTTCCGTTGAAGTTCTTCTTGAAAAAGCCTGTTTTGTTCTCTTTGGGCCTCCAAAAGCAACAGGCCAAAATAAAGTTGGTTCACTCGGTCGTTGATCGAATAAAGTTCTACTTCAAGGCTATTCCTTTCCGCTTCGGACGATCTGCGGATATTCTCTTTTTTCGACTGAACGGCTCCCCCATCCCATACTACCTGATTGATATCGACAGTGATGCCATACTGGTCTTTGTTCATTCCTTTTATTCCGGGTATGGAAATTGGAATTTCGGTTACTTCAGATTGATAGGACGCTTTGGCCGAAAATGTAACTTGCGGCCAATAAGCTTTACTTGCATTCGACAGATTGTAATCTTTTGCTTTTTCAATCAAGCCGTATTGCTTGATTAAGGGATAATTGGCTTGTGCTTTTGAATAACACTCCGCGATTGTTATCTGAGCGGAAGCGGCAAGGCTGCAACAGAACAGCAAATTGAGAATGACGACTCGTTTCATAACTATGTTGTTTATCCTGTATGACTACCATTTTTGTTCACTGCGAGACAAAGATTATGCCTTTAGAGCATTTAATACAAATTGAACGTTGCTCTCTTTTCGTTCGTTGATAAGACGATTCAGATATCTGGAATTTTGCGTGTTGATTAAGTCTCCAATGATGGGATATGCCATAAATGTCATTACGTTTATTGAAACAATGTTGAAAAGTAAATCATGGACTTTAACCGGCTTTACATTTCCTTTTGAAATCTCTGCGGCTAATAATTCATCCATGCGGTTAAGCATATTGAATATTTTAGGACGTACCTGATTGATAAGAAAACTTCTATTTTCTTTGTTAAGCGCCACTTCATTATAGACAAAACTTACCAATTTAGGGTTCTGTCGGATAAACTCGAAATGCGATTCGGTGAATTTACGGATTGCTTCTTCCAACGAAACATCTTCGTTCACACACTGAAAAAACGAATCGCCTATCAAACGCACTTTGTTTTGAAATACCTTTTGAAACAGATTCACTTTCGTTCTGAAATAATAATGAAGCATCGCATGCGTCACTCCCGCTCTTTTTGCAATGGCTGTCGTCGCTGCATTATTGTAGCCTTTTTCCAGAAATTCGGCTTCAGCTGCTTCCAAAATTAACTGTTCGTTATTGTTTTCTGTTTTCATTATTCGTTTACCTTTGCATTCAACAAATGTGTTTAACACTTCTATTTAACAGATATGTTAATGCTAAGCAAAAGTACGTCTACTTTTTTAAATTTCCAAATTTTTTTTTGATTTTTTAAAAATCAAAAAGGCTTTTCAAAGACAACGGAAAAAGAAAAATTTCTACCGCTTTTTCATGCTTCATTCTTTAGTTTGGAAAAAATACTTACCTTTGTTATCAGGCCAATGGGAGATAGATGCGTGTAAATATTTCCTGTTGGTATTGGAATTAAAACGATGTAAAAAAATAAATAAATCAAGATGAACCGCCGTCATTTTATACAGAATACTTCTTTAGCGCTTTCTGGAGTTATGCTTGGAAGCTGCAATTCTTTTGGAACTTCGTCTGTAAAAACGCAAAATATGGACTCGGTAGTCGAAAAAGCACGAAATGCGATGTTAGCCATGCAACGGGCGTCATGGGAACAGGGAGTCGCCATACAAGCCATGATTGAATGCGCTGATTACGATATGCTTCGGTTATTGGTCAATGAGGCTTTGGTACGGCAAACTCCCGATGGCCGTACTTGCATGCTTGGATCCGACCATAACGTGACCGATCCGGTAGCAGCCGGATATGGAATCTTGAAATGCTTTGAATTGTTCGGCGAAGAAAAATATAAGCAAGCCGCAGAGCGGCTTTACCGCTACTGCAAAATCGAAGCGCCGCGAAATGCATCCGGCATCGTATATCATGTAAACAACAGCCGGGAAATCTGGAGCGATTCGATCTACATGCTTCCTCCGTTTCTCGCGGCATACGGGGATTATGACGAATGTTTAAAGCAAATTCGCGGATATCGGGCTTGCTTGTGGAACCCGGGCAAAAAACTGTATTCCCACCGATGGAGCGACGATAGCAATAGTTTCATCAACGCTCGTTTTTGGGGCGGAGGCAATGGTTGGGCGGCGGCAGCATTTGCCATCATCTACGAATTGCTGCCTGCCGACCAGCCAACGTACAAAACAGAAATCGCGACCTGTCTCGTCGAATTGCTCGACGGATTGCAGGCCAATGTGCGTCCCGATGGTTTATTCAATGATTTTGTTGGCGAACCGGATTCCTTTGTAGAAACAAACCTCTCGCAAATGGCCGCTTTTGCCATATTCAAAAGTATAAAAACCGGCGCCATTGATGCAAAATATTTGGAATTTGCACTAAAAATGAACGCTGGCGCTTTAGCCAAAGTGGACGAATATGGATATGTACAAGGAGCGTCTGGATCGCCTTATTTCAATTTGCCGGGAACCTCAACCGAAGCGCAGGCCTTTTTATTGATGATGCTGGCGGCAGAAAAAGAGTAGATGAATTATGAATTTTTTATTTCTGACGATGAATTTAATTGTACTTAAAAGTTTATTTTTTACATGCATTCCTGTGGGAATATTCTTACTAATTGCAGGAATCAAAAAGGTGCGAATGATGTTTAATATGGATATACTCGCAGAAATTCGATTATCGGATCATTGTGAAAAATTTGAGATTCCAAAATCAGGAATATATGCTATCTGGATCAAAGCGCCTGCTTATCAGAAAAATCACTTAGATAAAGTTAAAATTAAAATTTATGATGAAGACAGAAAAGAATATAAAAAACTACGAAATATTCTTTTCCAGCCTTCGTCTGTGAATCTTTCCGGTATTGGAAAAGCGAAAATATTTACTTTTAAGGCAGAAAAGGGAAATTATAAAGCGGAATTAGAGAAGAGTTCAAGTATTTTCTTATTTAAAAAATTAGCAACAAATTTACCCCTAAAAGAAGCCGATCTTCAAAATTGTTTTTTTCAAATAAGAGAAAATAAATCATTTTTTTACGGGCTATTCAGCGTTCTGATGATTGTAATAGGAGTTGGAATCAGTATTGCCGGTTTTGTATTGGGATTATTAACCGAAAAATTATGGGGATAAGAAAGGATAAAAAGGCGTAAATCTTAAAAAGATTGTGCAATCACTAAATCTATAGCAATGAGAGGATGAAATAGTCCATTTATAAAGAAAGATAGAAAATAGCCGGCAAGAGGTCGCCGGCTATTGATCATTCCACTGTCACGGATTTAGCCAGATTACGCGGCTGATCGACATCGCAATTCTTGACTACCGCAATATGATAAGCTAATAATTGCAAGGGTATAGAAGCCAACAATGGCACCAAACATTCGAGCGTTTCGGGAATTTCGATGGTAAAATCGGATAGCTCCTTCACCTGTACATCGCCTTTCGTGATGACCGAAATAATTTTTCCCTTACGGGCTTTTATTTCTTGAATGTTGCTCACTACCTTTTCGTACATGCCTGCGTTGGGCGCGATGACCACCACAGGCATCTCAGCGCTGATCAGCGCTATCGGGCCGTGTTTCATTTCGGCAGCCGGATAACCTTCGGCATGTATGTAGGATATTTCTTTGAGCTTCAATGCGCCTTCGAGAGCTACCGGAAAGTTATAGCCTCTACCGAGATATATAAAATTTTTGGTATAGATAAACTCATTCGACAAGGAGGTAATGTGTTCGTTTTCCTTCAATATAGTTTCGATTTTTTGCGGTATGCAGCCAAGTTCGGCAATGATGTTGAGGTATAGTTCCTTGCTGATAGTCTTTTTTTCATTAGCAATCGAAAGGGCCAGCATGATCAGTACTGAAACCTGCGCCGTAAAGGCCTTGGTCGAAGCTACGCCTATTTCAGGACCCACATGCGTATAACAACCCGAATGGGTGGCGCGTGCAATCGACGATCCCACCACATTGCAAATTCCGAAAATAAAAGCGCCGTGTTCTTTTGCCAATTGAACGGCAGCCAGCGTATCGGCTGTTTCGCCCGATTGCGAAATGGCTATCACTACGTCGTTGGGATGTATCACCGGCTTACGGTAACGAAATTCAGACGAATATTCGACATCCACCGAAATACGGGCAAATTCTTCGATGGCGTATTTGCCGATCAAAGCGGCATGCCACGAGGTTCCGCAAGCGGTAATGATGATGCGTTCGGCTTCAATAAATCGTTGTTTATTGTCGATAAATCCGGCGAGCGAAATGTTGTTTTCGTCGAGGTTTACGCGTCCCTTCATGCTGACGGCAAGCGTTTGCGGCTGTTCAAAAATCTCTTTGAGCATGAAATGCGGATAACCGCCTTTTTCGAGTTGGGAAAGGCTCAGTTTGAGTTTTTTTATTTCCGGCGTTATTTCTATATTCGAGATTGTTTTCAGTTTCAATTCTTTCCCTCGCCTCAATATCGCTATTTCCTCTTCGCCTACATATACCACATGGTTGGTATATTCGACGATGGGCGTTGCATCGGAAGCCAGGAAAAATTCATCTTCGCCGATACCCACTACCAACGGACTGCCTTTGCGTGCCGCAACAATCAGATCGGGATTGTTTTTTTCGATGATGGCAATGGCATAAGCGCCGACTACTTCTCCGAGAGCCAACTGTACGGCTTCTACCAAATCGCAATGATCGGTCTTTTTGATATGCTCTATCAGTTGTATGAGGACTTCGGTGTCGGTAGCGCTGTAAAAATGGTAACCCTCTTGCACCAACGATTCTTTGAGTACGGCATAATTTTCGATAATGCCATTGTGTATCAACGCCAATTCTTCCGATTCCGAGTAATGTGGATGGGCGTTTACGTAGCTGGGTTCGCCATGTGTAGCCCAGCGTGTATGGGCGATCCCGATGTTTCCGTTTGTATTTTTGTTGGCGGCAAAATTTTCGAGTTCTTGCACTTTGCCCTTTGTTTTATACACATTTAGATTTCCCTCTTTGTCGATGAGGGCAACGCCTGCGCTGTCGTAACCTCTGTATTCCAATCGATGCAAACCTTTTATTAAAATCGGGTATGCGTCTTTATTTCCGATGTATCCAACTATTCCGCACATATAAGATTAAGATTTTACATATATTTATGGTGCTGTCAAAATTCATTCACCTGTTTTTTGGGCTTCAAAGGTAAGATAAATTTTTTACAAAACGCAACATTTTTAAACAAACTGGTCGTCCATACAATTTTATCTGGCTATAGAACCCACTGGATCAACAAGCATTCCCCTCAAAATAAGCCTTATCCAAATTTTCTCATTTTGTCACCAGTATCGCAGTTTCTTTTGCTATTCCGACAGTTGCAATAGCTCCGCTATTAAATTTTAAAAAGTCTGTTTCAATTCCGTCACTAAAAATTACGCCATTAGCTGGCATTAATGATTCGATGTGCAAACAATGCTGCGGTTTTATAACGCCGGCTGTAATTCCTGTTTGAGTTCTGACGCTTTGAAAAGGCTCACGGACAGCGAACAACAGTTCGTTATCTTTCACTTTAGGTCTTTTGGGTTTTAAGTTCTTCTCAAATAGGCCTGTTATGCCGTATGCCATATTAAAAACAGAACTCAGCCATCCCGTTGAACCTGCTTGTGTGGATACAATTAAGCCGCTTGACGATTGTTCTTCCATTTTATCATTGTACGATATTTTATAACGAGCCGATACATGAGAAGATACGCCAATGAATAAATCATTAAAAGCCAATAATCGCTGTCCGTCATTCAATTTTGCTTCGGCAAATCGAACGGTCTTTGCAGGGTATTTATCCGCAATTACATTTTCAACTCCTTGGGTAAAGTTGGATGTATCAAAAGGCAAAAGTATGCCATCATAACGGTCTTTATCCGGATTTACCGCAATGATCGGACAATGATTTGAATACTTGGCTGTGTTGGCTACAAGTCCGTCTTGACCAATCACAATAATTAGATTTTTTTCGGAAAAAATGAATGATGGCAAATAAACTCTCTCAACCGTTTTATTTTTTATCAGCTTGGAAAGTTGTGTTTGAAGTGAAATTAACGAATGATAAAAAGTTTCATGTTCAGTTTCATAGTCTTCAAAATTTCCGCCAAGCCGTTCGATGTAAAACTTAGCTTGCGCTTTTGTATTGAAACGTTCAATCAAAGACTCAAGCCGTGTTTTGTTTTTGACGATTATGGCATATTCCCATTTCATTTCTTTCGCTTCTATACTAAGCGTCTCAAATAAATACACACTTATAAACTTAAAATAATGATAAGCAAATGAATAAATATAAATATTAAAACTTATCAGTAAATATT
>JGI24699J35502_11133827_pt1 | contig 16691 bp, 21 predicted proteins | sample TergutMp193P4_FD_35502 | JGI IMG/M metagenome (IMG submission 35502) | reverse complement strand
TCCTGTGATTGCTTATCAATGGATTGCAACTATGTGGCCACAAAAAACAACCTTGATTTTTATGAAAAATAATTTAATGAGTGAAAGTTGGGTTAAATCAAACTGTCCTAACAAGGAGGTTGAGATATCATTTTCTCATATTGACCTTGATTTTCTTAAAGTATATGAGAAGTGGCTGAAGCAAAAGGATTATAATCTAATCAAAGAATATCGGTTAAACGATAAATCGTTCAATAGCATTGCTGTTGATGTCTTATCTGATGTCGCTAAGTATTATAGGAGATTTTTATAATTTGATGTAAGTTCATAATTAATTTTTTTACCCAAATATAAACTAAGAATGGAAATACTATTATTATTAACTTATTATAATTCAACGCAGATTGAAAATCAAAATGCAAAACGGAAAAAACCGCTCTCGTAATTCCACATCCATAGCATTTGTGTTCTGTAATATTTTTAAATATACATAGTGTTTTTCCGTTTTTAATAAAATCAATAGGAATGAGATACAATATTGCGGGAAAAATAATCAAGAAGATAAATTTTATCCAAATCGCTGATTTTTTACGATAAAAATTCATTTCACATATAAGCCAGAACTTTATATAATTTCTGATAATTATAACTTCTTGCTCTTGATTTTGCGGTAAATATGTCAATAAACCACCACAAAAAACAGCCATAGCATGTTATTAATTTCAAAATTCCCAATGCTATATCATTCAGCCAAAATCTTTCCCAACCTAATAATATTGCGATAACTAAAATTGTTGACGGATTTTGAAATTGAACACCCTGTATTAGGATAAATTTACTTTCATCTATTGTCTCCAATTTATTCTTGATTGTATATAAATCACTTTGATTAAAGTTTTCAGAATTGATATTCAGCCACATAAGTACTTGGTTTTTATCCATGATATTTTAATTAATTATTTTTAGGATTAATAATTTACAAAGCTACAAACAATTTTGCCAATTGCCATAATCTTAGAATATATTTCATATTTTTTCAGTGAAAATAATTGATTTTTTATTTGAATAATAATAAAAAACGTATTATTTTTGTGGGGTAAAATTAAGTATCAAATTAAAATATAAACGTATGGACAAAGAAGAAAAGATGAAACTGATCGATTTGAGAATGCGAGCCAAAGCACAAATAGCAATGTATGGGTACTTGGAGAAGTACACAAAAATTGGTTACAAAAATCGGATTGACAAGCTTGTTAGATTTGATAAACGAAATTGACAGAAAATTAGAAGAAAAATAACAAACAGTCTCTCGAAAGAGGGGCATAAAAAATATAATTATGAAATTAACGGATAAATTGAACGAACTTAATGATGTCATTATTAATTCGGATTTGGATAATTTTCAAAGAATAACAGATGAATTGTACAAAGATGCAAGCAATGAGAAAGAAAAAAATATGATTACCAAATTTATAGAAAATTCTTTGGCAAGCAATTTTGAAACTATGAATGACGAGTTTAATTTGTTGAAAATAAAAGCAAAATTGCTCGAAATTGAAGATATTATTTCTTATTCGTATATAGCAAAAAAATATTTTAACAAATCAAACGAATGGTTGTATCAAAGAATCAGAGGTTACAATGTAAACGGGAAACCGGCTAAATTCAGCAAAAAAGAATTAGATACACTTAATTTTGCACTGCAGGATATAAGTAAAAAAATAGGCTCTGTTACGTTTGTGTAATAATACTTAATTTTACACCGAATCCCGCGCTGAGCCTCGCGGGATTTTTTTATTGCAAAAGGTTTTTATAAATTTATCCTTCAATATCAAAACTGTCATGGAGTTCTAATATTTTATAAAAAGACGGTTTTTTATTTATTGTTAGTATTTATACATCAACAAAATAAGAAATAGTCAGAGGGTTTTTATCACTATATAGAATTTTCCGTTTCAATTTGTCTGTTTCAAATACAACGTTTAGCGGCTTGTCGGATAATTGTTCTATTATACCCTTATTTCCAATCCTGCTTTTTGAATCATTTCTTGCTTGAAAAAATGTAAGCAAAACCCGCTTAATCTTAATTGCTCGTTATTTACATCTTTAATTTAATTTTCATACAAATATAACGGAAAATATGTTAGTTACAAAAAAAGTTCTTTTAAAGTGCATAATATTGAATAATAATGCTTTATAATGTAACAGGTGGAGAAGATTTTTATTTTGGAAAGTCCACCGAATAAGCAGACTCAAAGATGCAATTTAAGGGTATAAAATGCACTTTTCTTTAAAACAAAAAATCCCATAATTCAGTGAATTACAGGATTATTACTTAAAATTCATTGTTGTTCTGCGGAAAGAGGGGGATTCGAACCCCCGGTACAGTTTCCCGTACGACAGTTTAGCAAACTGTTGGTTTAAGCCACTCACCCATCTTTCCTCACATTTGAGCTTTTTTGCGAATGGCGATGCAAAGATAAAAGAATCTTTTTAATTTAACAAAGATTTATCATTTCATTTTTATATTTTTGCATCGTCTAAAAAACAATATTCTAATGAAAAAAAATGTTGTTAAGCCGAAAAATAAACGTTTGGGAATAAAAATTGCATATAGAGCGCTTGCTGTTTTTATTCTGATTGCAGTGGTTATAGGTGGAATCTTTTTTATAAAAATCGTTTCGCCAGCATTTAAAGCAGATAAAATTACTTACATTTATATCGACGAAAAGAAAGATTACGAAGCCCTCTTGAATCAATTAGAAATGCAATCCCAAATAAAAGATATTCATTTATTTAAACGATTGGCTTCGGTTATTAAATATCCGCAAAATATGAAATCCGGGAAATATGAAATTAAACCGCGATTGAATTATTTGGGACTTATCCGTATGTTGCGAAGCGGGAATCAGACTCCAGTTAAGTTGACATTCAATAATATTCGTCTGAAAAAAGATTTTGCTGAAAGAGTTGGAGATCAATTTATGTTTGGACCGGAAGTTCTTTTGAATGAACTGAATAATCCTGATGTTTGTCAATCGTTTGGATTCGACACTACGACCATAATATGTATGTTTATACCTAATACTTATGAAGTGTATTGGACGATTTCCGTCACTCAATTTTTTGAGCGCATGAAAAAAGAATATGATCGCTTTTGGACGTCCGAACGGTTGAGAAAAGCGGGTGAACTTTCGTTAAATCCGGTGGAAGTATCTATCTTGGCTTCGATTGTAGAGGAAGAAACTGCTGACAAGTCGGAATATCCGATTATCGCCGGATTATATATCAACCGTTTACGAAAAAGCATGCCTTTGCAAGCCGACCCGACTGTCAAATTTGCAGTTGGCGATTTTGGATTGCGACGAATTTTATATGTTCATCGGGATGTTGATTCGCCTTACAATACCTATAAAAATCAGGGACTACCGCCGGGACCCATTCGTATTCCTTCTATTGCAAGCATTGATGCCGTATTGAATTATGCACATCATAATTATTTATACATGGTTGCCAAAGATGATTTTTCAGGCAGGCATAATTTTACCGCAACTTTCTCTGAACACAACCAGAATGTCGGCAAATACCACGAGGCATTGAATCGGAATAATATTAGGTGAATAAAAACTAGCGCAAAATATTTGCTTTCATTCGCCGTTATTTAAATTATTAAATGTAATAAAAAACTATTAATAATTTAATTCAAACTTATGTTAAGAAAAACATTTATATATATAATTACAATGGTTTTCATTTTGATTTTTTTGACAGCTTGTACTACTCCTTGCGGATGCTGAAACTATAAATATTTTTTAGTGAAAAAAGACATATTTTATTTGAAATAATGAATAAAATTATGTAATTTTGCAGTGCAAAAAGAAAAGGTTGAGTTTCTCCTTATTACAAAATGGAATATTTATTTTCTAACTATAAAAACAAATTCAAAATGATTAAAGTAGGTATTAACGGCTTTGGCCGTATTGGACGTATGGTGTTTCGCGCCGCAGTTTATAATTTTTCAAACGATATCGAAGTAGTCGGTATCAATGACATTTTAGCTGCCGATTATTTGGCATATATGCTAAAATACGATTCTGTTCATGGACATTTCAAAGGCGATATTTCTGTTGAAGGTAATTGCATGATCGTAAATAAGAAGAAAATTCGCTTAACGGCTGAAAAGGATCCAGCCAATCTGAAATGGAACGAAGTAGGTGCAGAAGTAGTTATCGAATCTACGGGATTCTTCTTAACAGATGAAACTGCACGCAAACATATCGAAGCCGGTGCAAAAAAAGTAATTTTGTCGGCTCCCTCCAAAGATTCGACTCCGATGTTTGTTTATGGTGTAAATCATAAAGCGTATGCAGGTCAAGATATTATATCCAACGCTTCTTGTACAACGAACTGTTTGGCTCCAATTGCCAAAGTATTAAATGATAAATTCGGAATTGTCAAAGGATTGATGACAACGGTTCATGCCACAACAGCTACTCAAAAAACGGTTGATGGACCTTCTTCTAAAGATTGGCGTGGCGGACGCGGTATTTTGGAAAATATCATCCCGTCTTCTACTGGCGCTGCCAAAGCAGTAGGTAAAGTGCTTCCAGCTTTGAACGGAAAATTAACCGGTATGTCTTTACGCGTTCCGACTTCCGACGTTTCGGTCGTAGATTTAACCGTAATTTTGGAAAAACCGGCTACCAAAGAAGAAATCAGCGCTGCTATGAAGGCTGCTTCCGAAGGTGAATTGAAAGGTATTTTGGGTTATACAGACGAATCAGTAGTTTCTACCGATTTCCGCGGCTGTCCGTTGACTTCGATTTATGATGCCGAAGCTGGTATTTCTTTGGACGCAAATTTCGCTAAAGTGGTTTCTTGGTACGACAACGAATGGGGATATTCCAACAAGACGCTTGAAATGGTTCGCGTAGTAGCGAAATAAAACTTACTGTCATTGCGGGCTTGATCCGCAATCTTTTGATTGATTGATTACTAGTAGAGACGTGGTGCGCCACGTCTCTATTTTATTAAATCCATTACTCCGTCTATCATAAGATATGTATCCGCGTCGAGCGGCCCTTTGGACTGATGAACAGTATCTTTACTTTTTCCCAAGCGGACAATAACTAAGTTTTCATCGGGAACTACAAGGATTCGTTGCCCAAGATGTCCTATCATACCATAGAATGGCGGATTATAATCTTTATCTATCCAAATAGAATAACCGTATTTCTTCGGTTCGTCCGGAAGAAAAGCATCATAGCAGGGCGTAATCATTCGTTCGACAAAAGCCGAATCCAGCAATTGAACGCCCTTCCAATTTCCTTTTTGAAGCAATAGTTGTCCCAATTTGGCATAATCGCGTACATTGCTGTAAAAACAGCAAAACGATTTTTCAAGTCCTCCACTCAACGACCAAAGCGCATCGTTTTCCATGCCCATAGGTTGCCAAAACTCTTCCGAAAGGTATTGAGCTAAATTTTTTCCTGTAGCCCGTTTCAAAATAATAGCCAATAATTCAGTATTAGCGGAAAGATATTTGAAGTGTCCTCCGGGGCGACTTGAAAAATGTCGCTTTAACAGCTGTTTCTCTATATGATCACCATAATACGCTTCCGTTGTCATATTTAAAGGTGAATAATAATCTTCTTTCCAGTCGAATCCCGAACGCATGGATGCTAAATCCCCGACTGTTGCTAAGCAACCTAAAGAGTCTTGAAGAAATTCGGGAATAAAATCAGTAATCCGCTGATCCAAACCTTTAACATAACCTTGTTCAATGGCTTTTCCCAACAACATAGTCGTAATACTCTTTGCCACCGAAAAAGCATTGGTTAAACCCGAATCCGAATAATTCTCCCAATATTCTTCATACAACAATTTTTCGTCTTGGATGATGGCAAAACCGATAGATTGAAAATCTTCCAATTCTTTCCGCAAAGAATCCGGTAATTGCAATTGATTGTATTTTTCGTGCAATTCCCAAGGTTGAGACGTTCCTGCTCGAACAACAGCATTATCAAAATCGATATAATCGTCTATATAGGCGGTAGAGTAACCTTTAAGCATCGTTTTTCGAAATGCATTGAAAATATATCCGTTTCCGGAAACATATAATCCTACAATAGCCAATACTATGATAAGGAGAAGTCCTCCTAAAATTCCAGTAAAAATTTTGCCTGTTCGTTTCATGCTATGAATTTTTTACAAAAGTATAAAAAAATATATAAATACTTCATATAAATTAGTTTTCATTAATATGAAGTAGTTATCCCAAAATATCTTATGACAATGACCAGTGAAGCTAAAGCAAAAAGTTGTTTTTAGGAGTTTGAATCAAATTTTTTTGTACTTTTGCAAACCTACCTCAAAAAAGCATCCAAAAGTAAAGTAAGGTAACCTGATAAGAGTCAGTGCGATTGGCTTCCGTTGGCTTTTGTTGCCGAGTGGCTAAAATGCTGTTTCCGGCATAAAAAAGCAAACGTTCCGTTTCTAAATCGTTACCCATTCGGAACGGTGCAAAACAGGGCAAAACGCTGTAGTCAGTTGGCTGATTATTGCACTGCTTGTCTGCATTTTACACTGTACAAATAACTCACAAAACAAGTAATTTTATCAACTTAAAAATGTGAGTTTATGAACACGGATTTAAAGGTATCGTTTTACCTCAAACGAGAAAAGAAAGAAGAAAAAAGAGTTGCCGGTGACAATCCGGTTTTTCCTGTTGTCGGAAAAATTATTATCGGCAAGAGCATTGCCCAATTCAGTTCCAAGCTGAAAGTCGATGAACGGCTATGGAATGTAAAATCGGGGCGAGCAACAGGCAAGAGCCATGCGGTTGCCGAATTAAACAGGGAGATTAATAAAATCAACCTGTTAATTCATTCCCATTATTCTGAAATCCTGAAGCGTACCGGAAAAGTAACAGCGTTGGAAGTGAAAAATGCCTTTCAGGGAATAGCATCTACGCAAAAGACTTTGCTCGTGCTGTTTGAAGAAATCATGCAGGAATTTTATTCAAGGGTGGGAATAGACCGCGCACGCAGCAGTTACCTTCAATATGTCGGCGCTTACAAGCATTTGCAACGTTTTATCAAAGGGAAGTATAATGTTCGGGATATTCCACTTTCACAGTTGGATTTGTCTTTCATTGAAAGTTTTGATTTTTACTTGCGGGTAGAACGCCGGTTAAAACCCGCATCTGTTAATGGAATAATTATCAAACTTTTATCAGTTGTCAGAATTGCCTTGCACCGTAACCTTATCAACCATCCACCGTTTTTTGGATACAAATTGGAAAGACCTGAATTTCAAATTCGTTCGCTATCAAAAGAAGAATTTGAACGCCTTGTTTCTACGATGATTCAATCACCGGACTTGTGCCTTGTCCGGGATATGTTCTTATTTGCTTCCTTCACAGGAATTTCTTACATAGATTTGAAAAACCTCACTTGGAAAGAGATTATTACCGAAGAAGACGGCAGCCGGTGGATTTCCAAGTCCCGTCAGAAAACAGGTATTCCGTTTAATGTAAAACTGTTGGATATTCCAATCCTAATTATCGAAAAATACAAAGGATATTCCAATAATTTTTTGGTTTTCAATGTCTATTGTCAAGCAAAAATCAATAAATTACTGAAAGACGTTGCCAAGCTTTGTGGGATAAACAAGGCTTTATCATTCCATCAAAGTCGCCACACGTTTGCCTCTCAAGTCTGCCTATCACAGGGTGTTCCAATAGAAAGCGTAAGCCGGATGCTCGGTCATACGGATATTGCGACCACACAGCGTTATGCCCATGTAAACATGGAAAAAATCGGCAGCGATATGAAACAGTTGTCTACCCGGATTTCAGGAAAATATATTTTTGTTAATTAATTATCAATCAATTAAAAATTAAAATTATGCAAACACATAGAAGTACATTTGGTTTGCTGTTTTACATCAATACAGGTAAGGCAAAAAAATCAGGCAAATGTCCGGTACTCGGAAGAATAAGTATTGACGGTGAAAATACGGCTTTCAGTATCGGAATGGATATTTTACCGTCGGATTGGGATGCAGGTTCAGGCAAGGCAACGGGGAAAGAAAATCTTTTAATTAACAAACAAATTGAAAATTATAAAACCGAAATCGGAAAATATTACCGGGAAATGTTGGAAAACAAAGGGTTTGTAACTGCCGAAATGCTTAAAAATGCACTTAGAGGAATAGGAACACATCAAAATACGGTTATGCAGGAGTTTTCCGCCTTTTTGGAAGAAAAGCGAAAAAGCATCGGCATAAGGATTTCGGAAAACACGTATATCCAATATTGTAAAGGTTATCGTCATTTGAAAAATTTCCTGAAAGAAAAATTAAATGTCGATGATATTCCATTCGGAAAAGTAAATATTGCTCTGATTGAAGATTATGCCTATTATCTGAAAGTGGATTTACAATTAGCTGCAAGGTCGGTACATTCATTTGTGGCGCCACTGCGGACGACCGTAAAACGTGCCTGTAACAAAGGATTGTTACGGCAAGACCCATTTTTTGATTTTACGCAGGAAAAAATTATTAACCGTCGCCGTTATTTGTCGGGTGAAGAATTGGAACGACTGACGAAAATTAACATGAAACCGTCTAAAAATTTTATCCGGGATATGTTTTTATTTTCGACCTTTACCGGTCTTTCCTATTCAGACCTGAAAAACTTACAGTACAGCCATATTCAACAACAGACTGACGGAAGTCGGTGGATAGTCCTTAATCGTAAAAAAACAGGAACAGCCTCTTATATTCCATTATTGGATATACCGCTTCAAATTATTGACAAATATAGGACTACCAAATATTCGGGAACGGATGGTTATGTTTTTAAGGTAATGACAAAGGAAAATCTAAACGTTCAATTAAAGAAAATAGCCCAAGAAGCAGGAATTGATAAGTGCCTGAACTATCATCAAAGCCGGCACAGTTTTGCAACCTCTGTTTGCCTGACAAACGGCGTTCCGATTGAAACATTAAGTCAGATGATGGGGCATCTTTCAATTAAGACAACCCAGATTTACGCCAAAGTTACACGGACTAAACTCAATGAAGATATGACTAATTTGGCTCAACGAATCAAGGGAAAATATGAACTTCCTGATAATCAAATAAATCAAATAACAATTAAAAATGAATAGTTATGGACAGAGGAAAAATCATAATCAGCAAAAGCGGAGTAAAAATTACTCCGGCAAATGGCACAGTTTGGTTATCCGCATGGGAAATAGCCAATTTATTCGGCGTGTTTGCCGCCAAAGTAAGCAGTAACATAAAGTCAATACTTAAATCGGAAGTTTTACGTGAAAGCGATGTTTCTTATTGCGAGCATTATGCAAACAGTAGCAGCGTGGATTTATACAGCCTCGAAATGATTACGGCTTTGGCTTTTCGCATCAAGTCGAAGAACAGCGAAATTTTTCGGAATTGGCTGATGAAACGCGCCTGTTCAAAACATTTTTCCATTTTGGAGCAGTTATGCGATGAAAGTAAAATATGTCTTAACTAATTCTTTATCATCCTGTAAACAAAGGTATATTCCAAGAAAGAAACGGCAAGCCCAAGCCCTGTTTTCCCGAAAATCTTCCTTTTCATTCCTCAAAGCGTATTTTCGGGAAAAGGCTTGCCTAATTCTTTCTTTTCATAGAATGGTGGTTTACAAGATGATAAAGAAATAAATCATTCAAACGGTGGTAAATACTTATCCTCTAACCACATCATTATTTCCGATTGCTTGTACAAAATTTTGCCTTTAAGCCGTAAAAATGGTATTCTTCTCTGTGTTCGCCATTCCTGCAATGTTCTTGATGACACTTTCAGCATCCGGCAAACCTCTTTCCCTGTCAAAAACTTTTCGCCGTTCAAGTGGGGAGTACGGTTTTTGAGCGCTTCCCTGATACAATCCAACATTTCTTCCAATCCAGTGAAAAAGGAAAGAACAGTTTCAGATTTTCTGTCCAATACATCCATAATTTTCTACTTTATTTTTTAATTTCGCATATAATCACCTAACGATGATATGTTTAACGTATCCATTTGAGCATTATAACTTACGACTTTTCTTTTGAAGTTGAGGTAGATATAATAACCGCCTTCATTTTCCTGAATCTCATAAGTGGCGGGACGTGCCTGTTTTGAGGTTTCATTTATGTAAATGATACTCAACATATAAATGTTATTGTTTTTATAGATAATAACCGTTGGATTGAGGTTCACACTCTCCCAATTTCCAACCAAAATGTTTAAATTGAATAATTGCTTTTGATTTTTCATTGCTTTATTTTTTATTTTGTTGATTATTAATAAATTGTTCTATATCTACAATCCTGTAATAACATTTATGTCCGATTTGCGAGAAAGGGATTGTTCCGTTATCGCGGTAGGACTGTAATGTCCGTTTTGAGATTTTCAGAAGTTCACAAACTTCATTATTATTCAACCATTCGCTATTGTTTTGCCCTTTATGGCAAAGTTCTTTTATCTGGTTTACAAAACTTGCAAATGCTTGTATCATCTGCTCAAATGTTCTTTTTTCGATTACTATAATTTCCATTGTTCTTTGATTTAAATTATTTATAATTAAAAATTTACTGTTTCCGTTTAATGGGTTTGCGGCTATGTTCGTCATAAATCCGGTTAATCTCATCTCCGTAGAGTTCGATATGGTGACTAATGATATTGTCCACCAATCCGCTGACACTTAACCGTTCATTACGGATAGCGCGGATAGGTGTTTGCAGGGTTTCGTAATTTTCCCGACCAATATACAAGCCCTGCCTGTCCCGCAGTTCATTCCGGGAAAGAAACAGGGTTTCGTAATCCACCAGCTGACCGCGTTTCCGTTTTGCCGGTTTTTCCTCTATGGGTTCAAGTGTGTCAACAGGCATTCCTGCCTGATTGTCCGCTTGCATGGATTTAGGCATATCTTCCTTACTGCCTGCAACCGACACTTGACGGATAAAATCATTTGTGTCAAAAGGCATATTTGCATTGCCATTTGCTTTTTTGTTTGCATTGTTTTCTTCTTTCATGCGTGAATATTTTAATAGCTATTGTTATTCAATCATTTAATCATTCCTGCATATTTGCTTGTCTGCATACCTGCACATTTGCCTGTATGAAAAAATCCTTTTCTCAAAATATGCTTTTATGCTTATTTTCCTGCAAAGTAAAAGCACAAAAACGGACTATTTCTTCTTTGGCGTTAAGTGGCGTTTATCTTCCGTCGTTGGCTAATAGTTTGATAGCATGAATACTAAAAGCATTACCTATTTTTGCGAAGTGAATGAAATTGAAAGAGTAGTCGTTCCATCTACCGTAGAAGTCTGCCAACGTCGGCAGATTTTATTTGCGGTAGCAAATAGCAAGAAGTGTTTTTGTCAGCAAAAAATTCCGTAAACTTCATTTGTTTGCTTTCCAAAAACCTTCTTGCTCAACCCCGCAGGTTGAGGGACGGTTACTCCCAAGTCGCAACCTTTTTAAAAGTATAGATATATGAACAGTGAAAGGAAAAAACGAGGGCGCAAGTCCAAAGCAAATCCGCAGATAAACCGCTTGATGATTCGCTTGAATGATAAAGACCATGAACGATTTTTGCAGTTATATAAGCGTTCGGGAAAGAAAAGTTATTCCGCTTTTATTGCCGATTGTGTTCTTAATAAACCGATAAAAGTTATTGAAATCAATAAATCCGTTATTGATTTTGTGATACTATTGAGCAGTTTTTTTGCTCAATTCCGGGCGGTAAAGAACAATTTTAATCAAATGTACAGTGCATTAGTCCGTAATTTTGGCGAACAAAAAGCCGGTGAAATGTTTCGGATTGTCGCCGAATCTACCCGCGAGTTTGGACTTTTGAAGCGAGACTTTGAGGAGTATGCGACCAAACTTCGGAATAAAATATTCGTAATTTGTAATTCGTAATTGAATATTATGCTTGCCAAAATAAGTTCCGGCAAATCGGTTTTTGGGGTATTGGCGTACAACAAAATCAAAGTCGATGACGACCACGCAGCCGTTTTGTTCCGTCAAAAAATGTTCGATTCGCCGGATGGAAAGTTTTCAATACAGGACTGTATGGATTCGTTTTATCCTTACCTCATTAATAATAACAGGACGGAAAAGGTTGTTTTCCACGCTTCGCTGAATCCCAACCCGAAAGATAATCTTTCAGGCGAACAGTTGTCGAAAATTGCCCAATGCTATATGCAGAAACTCGGCTACGGCAACCAGCCCTACATTGTCCTGAAACATTCCGACATTAAGCGGGAACACTTGCATATCATATCGCTTAGAATTGATGAAACAGGTAAAAAGATAAATGACAGTTATGAAGTTGCCCGCTCAATGAAGATTTGCAAGGAACTGGAACAGCAATTCAATCTTGTCCCGCTTGTAAAAGGCGAAGGGCAATTTGAAATGCCAAAGCCGATAGATTATAAAGAGGGCGATTTGAAACATAAAACAAGCAACGCCATTAAAGCGGTTATGGCTAATTTTCATTTCCAGTCCTTTGGCGAATACCGTACCCTGCTGGAAATATTTAACCTCACTGCAGAAGAAGTAAAAGGACTTCACAACGGTATCCTTTACAGCGTTACTGATGGAAAAGGAAATAAAGTGGGACGACCGTTCAAATCGTCCTCATTCGGAAAATACGCAGGATACGAGGCTTTGCAAAAGCATTTTGACGAATCAAAGATTGCTGTCGAAAAGAAAAATATTTGGGAAAAATTGCGTCCGGTCATAGCAAAGGCAATGAAGGAAGCAAAAAACAAAAATGACTTTAAGCTGCTGATGAAAAAAGAAAATATCGGCGTGGTTTTCAGGCAGAACGAAGCGGGACGGATTTACGGCGTTACATTTATCGACTATTCAAGCCGTTCTGTACTCAATGGTTCGCGTCTTGGAAAAGAGTTTTCGGCAAATGTTTTCAATGATTTATTCAACAATCCGAATAGACAGATGGGAGAATCGAAACAAAATATTATCAGTGAGCAGGAACGGAAGAAGAAGCCCCAAAAGAAAAGGGGAAGGGGAATTTAATCCCCATCCCCTTTCCCTGTCAGTTTCGCAAGGTTCTTTTTGTCCCAGTAGTCGCCGCGACTGAAAATAAATTCCCTCACGTCGGAAGTCTTGTAATAGATTTTCTGTCCGTGTTTCAGGTAGGGCAATCCGTATTCCGTTCGGTAACGCTGCAAAGTCCGCTTGCTGATATGCAGCGTCAGGCACAAATCCTGATTGTCAAGCAGCTTTTCATCCTCGCCGAATACCTCATTCGTATTGACGATGGTTTTCAGGTCTTTGCCTATCGCGTCTAATTTCTTGGACAGTCGTTCCATCCATCTTTCAAAATCGTCATTGTTCAAATACATATTGCTCCGTTTTTTAGTTGACAACTTATTTTCACGGAGCAAAATTCGGAAGATACAGACTGTAGAAAAAGAGGAGTAGTTATCTACTCCCCTAAATTCAAATTCCAAACTATTGTCTATTAGTAAATTAGAAAATTATCTTTTCCCATCTTTTTTTATTCGTTACGTTTTTTACTTTCTCTTAGAATTGCATTACGCAAAATATCCAATGTTTTGGTAAGATTATAGGGTTTACGCCTGAACAAAGCGTCTTTTAAATCATAGACGCTTCCAAAGCTGAAATTAAACACCCTTTCAAAAATATTGGCGATTTGAATTAATGTTGCCGGTTTTCCGCCTGAATCACGAATAACTTCCAACAGGTGAAGTGATACAACGATTTCTGCCATACCGATAAATCCCAAGTCTTTGGAATTGGGAACAAGGTACAGGCTGGATTGAAAGGCTTGCGTATCAGTTTCAAGAAACTGTTCGGGATACCGGATTTTGAGGTTCAACAGATTCAATTCGGAATCAATCAATGACAATGCTTTTTGTAGATAAATTCTATTAAGCGCATTTTTTCCCCTGCCCGTATTGATATAGAGGTTCTAATGTAACAATCTCAATACGGGTAAGATTCAGTATCCGAAAGACAAAATTTTTGTCTTTTGTACAACTAACGTTTTTTACGTGCTCAACAAATTCCCCATAGGCATTTCCCATTTCTTCATTTGTTACTTCGTGTGAGGGTTCGGACAACAATCCGAAAAGCCTCATTTCTAAAATACTGTACAGCATAAGCATATTTATTATTGGTGAATAAAATAATGATTTCATTTTTTAAACTGCTTTACTGTGGAATTTTAGTGGCATTTTTTTTCTTATTGAATTTATTTTTATATAACAACAGTAAAAAGAAAACCTCACAATTATTTTGCTGTGAGGCTCAATTATTTTTGTTATAAAGTTCAAATTTTACTTCGACGGCGCATAGCCAAATGTATCCTTGTAAACTTTGGAAAAATGGGAAAGGTTTTTAAAGCCGACTTCCAAATAAACCTCTGAAACTTTCCTGTTCTCTTTTGCAATTTTCTCATTTGCCACTTCGAGCCGTTTGTTTATAATCCACTTCTGTGGCGTTAAGGGGCTTATTTTTGTAAAATCGCGTTTAAAAGCCGCCAAACTTCTGCCCGTAAACAAAGCGATTTCTTCCATCGAAAGGTCGTACATATAATTTTTGTTCAGGTAGTCAAGAATATCAATTTTCCACGGCTCTGAAAAATCGAACAGAGCAGTATAATAATTTTCGTCTGTATTCAAAAGGCAATATACGCCTTCCGTCATTTTCATTTTAATGAGTTCGGGTGTTGGCGCGGTTGGCGATTCAAAATAAGGTATCATCGACTCAAACAAACTCCGAATATCCGGTCGGTCGGCGGGCAGTTTCTGCAAACTGATTTTTAGTCTTTTAGCGCTTTCCGGCAACTGTTTTTTATTCAATGTTCGGTAAAAATCCCTCAAAAAATCGCGAGTAAATTTTAACCAAATTGATTTAAACTGCTCGCCGTTCTTTGGTAATTTCTTCAAACTGACCTTATTGTCCTTGCGGATAAATGCGCAGTCTCCCTTGTGAAGACGGGTAATTTTGCCACCCTCGTTAATTTCCATCTCGCCCGAAATGACGTAAAACAGCCCGTGGTCTTTTACCATTGGGGCGCAACGGTAGGCGTTGTCAGTAAAGCACGACAGAAATACGTTGGAATAGTTGATTGTTTTGCAAGTTTCGTCCATAATCGTTTTTTTTCGCAAAGTTACTGTTTTATTTTGTTTCCCGGCTCAAAAAACTCTCTGCCCATTTGTTAAGTTCCTGTGCAGAAGCGTTAGGACTGAAACGCTTACCGTCTTTTAGAATTGCGCCTTTACAGGAATTTTGCAAGTCCGCGTTAACTTTTTCCATTCCGCTGCTGCCCGAAGTTGCAAAGGGGATAATCGTTTTACCTTCGAGGTTGTACTGTTCCAAAAAAGTATTGACAATGGTTGGCGCAACTGCCCACCAAATTGGGAAACCAATATAAATGGTGTCGTATTGTTGCATATTATCAACTTTGCCCAAAATTTCAGGACGAAACGATTTATCGTGCATTTCAATAAAACAACGACTCTTATTGTCTGTCCAATCCAAATCGGCAGACGTGTAGGGCTGTTTGGGTTGGATTTCGTGTAAATCGCTGCCAACCGCCGAAGCGAGCGTTTCCGCCAATTTTGCCGTATTCCCTGTTGTCGAAAAATACGCTACCAATGTTTTGCTCATTTTATTTCTCTCTGATTTTTGGCTCGTTTTATTTGAATCGCAAGCATTTATACTTACAGATAAACTGAATGCCACGAAGGCTAAAAATAATTTTTGCATAATTTGAAAACTTATTGATTTAACTTTTTATATTCCTTGTCTTCAACTGCTTCTAACCATTCCGCAGTCCCTTTTGTAATAGCGATGTGCGAAAACCACGAATTTTTCGCCGCACCGTGCCAGTGTTTTACATCTGCGGAGATTTTCACTGTATCGCCCGCTTTGAGATGTTGTGCAGGTTTGCCCCATTCCTGATACCAGCCCTCGCCTTCGGTGCAGAGTAAAATCTGATAGCCGTTTCTGTGAATGTGCCAATTGTTACGGCACGACGGCTCGAAAGTTACATTCGACACCGAAACATCTACATTTCCATCGGGCGAAATCAAGGGTTTCAGATAACATTGTCCGATGAAATATTTGGCAAATGCCTCGTTCTTCTCGCCGAGCGGGAAAAGCGTATTAGGCAAGATATTGGTAGTACTGTCGCTGTTTGCATAAACTTCTTTGGCGATATTGAACGCCGACCACGCTTTTGGCCAACCTGCGTAGAATGCCAAATGGGTAATTATTTCGGCGATTTCGGTTTTTGAAATTCCGTTTTCCTTTCCTTTTTTCAAATGATTGGGCAACTGCTCAAAATTGCCGCCACTGATGAGCGCCGCAATGGTTATCATACTGCGGTTTTTCGCCGAAAACTCCTTCTCTCGCGACCATACCCCGCCGAACAGCACGTCGTCGTTCAGTTCCGCAAATTTCGGCGCAAACTCGCCCATACGGTCGCGCCCTGCTGTTACTTTTTGATTCATATTCTGTGCATTTATAACGTTGATACTTAATAAAATAAGTACAAATAAAATATTCTGTTTCATATTCAATTTCACTACAGACCGACTAAAAATTTAGAGAAAAGGGGTTACTCCCCTTGCGGTTTCACCCCAATGTTGTATTTTTGTTTTGCAAACAAAAAAAATAGC
>JGI24699J35502_11133828_pt1 | contig 16703 bp, 17 predicted proteins | sample TergutMp193P4_FD_35502 | JGI IMG/M metagenome (IMG submission 35502) | reverse complement strand
TGTTAATGCTGGCTTCACACAATATATTAAATCCGGCAAACGGAGCGCCGATCACCGTTCCTTCACAGGACATGGTGTTGGGATTGTATTACATTACTCGACTTCGTAAAGGTTCCAAAGGAGAAGGATTGAAATTCTACGGCCCGGAAGAAGCCATTATCGCTTATAACGAAAACAAAGTGGATATTCACGCGCCTATTTGGATTTATGTAGATGATATTAAGGATGGAGAACCGATCAATCACATGATTGAAACATCGGTCGGAAGAGTTATCGTAAACGAATATGTTCCGAAAGAAGTCGGTTTTATCAATGAAATCCTCTCTAAAAAATCGTTACGCGACACCATCGGCAAAGTAATCAAAATTTGCGGAGTCGCCGTAACCGCTCAATTTCTTGACGACATTAAGGATTTGGGATATATGATGGCTTTCAAAGGCGGCTTGTCGTTCAATTTGGAAGACATTATCATTCCGAAAGAAAAAGAAGATTTGGTACAGGAAGGTTACGACGAAGTAGAGCAAATATTAAATAACTACAATATGGGGTTCATTACATTTAATGAACGTTATAACCAGATTATTGATATTTGGACGCATGTTAACTCGCGTTTGTCCGACATCTTGATGAAGCAATTGCGCGAAGACGATCAAGGATTCAATTCCGTATGTATGATGTTGGAATCCGGTGCGCGCGGTTCGAAAGAACAGATTCGCCAATTATCCGGTATGCGCGGATTAATGGCCAAACCGCAAAAGAGCGGAGCGGAAGGCGGACAAATCATTGAAAATCCGATTCTATCGAATTTTAAAGAAGGACTGTCGGTGCTGGAATACTTTATTTCTACGCACGGCGCTCGCAAGGGTTTGGCAGATACCGCTTTGAAAACCGCCGATGCCGGGTATTTGACTCGTCGTCTGGTGGATGTTTCTCACGATGTTATTATTAACGAAGAAGACTGCGGAACTTTGCGCGGATTGGTAGCTACCGAATTAAAGAACAATGAAGACGTCGTTGCTTCGCTTTATGAACGTATATTGGGACGGGTTTCCGTTCACGACATCCAACATCCGATCACGGGAGAAATTATTGTTCGTTCCGGAGATGAAATCACCGAAGATAAAGCCGAAATCATCGAAAATTCACCGATTGAACGTGTTGAAATCCGTTCGGTGCTGACATGCGAATCCAAAAAAGGAGTTTGCGCCAAATGCTACGGACGTAATTTGGCTACCGGCCAAATGGTTCAAAAAGGCGAAGCGGTTGGCGTTATTGCCGCCCAGTCCATCGGAGAACCGGGAACGCAGCTGACTTTGCGTACTTTCCACGTGGGAGGGATCGCTTCGAATATTGCTACCGAAAATAATATTACTTCCAAATACGACGGTATTATTGAAATTGACGAAATTCGTACCGTAGATATTGCAGAAGATACGGCAAATCCCTATCAAATTGTTATCAGTCGTTTGTCGGAATTACGCATTATTGATCCGCATACAAAAATCATATTGTCCACTCACAATATTCCTTATGCGGCTAAAATATTCTTCAAAAACGGAGACAAAGTACGCAAAGGCGATTTGATTCTCGAATGGGATCCTTTCAATGCGGTAATTGTTTCTGAAGTACACGGTAAAATCATGTTTGAAAACTTGATTGAAAATACTACCTACAAGATAGAGTATGACGATACCACCGGCTTACGGGAAAAAATTATTATGGAATCGAGGGATAGAACCAAAATTCCGTCTGCACAGATTGTGGATAAAGAAGGCAATATCTTGAAAACTTATAATTTGCCTTTAGGCGCTCACATCGTGAAAGAAGAAGGCGACCAAATCAAGATGGGTGAAGTATTGGTCAAAATTCCGCGCGCAGTAGGTAAAACCGGGGACATCACGGGAGGTCTTCCGCGCGTAACCGAATTATTTGAAGCTCGTAATCCATCCAATCCGGCGGTTGTTTCAGAAATTGACGGAGAAATTTCTTTCGGCAAAATTAAACGAGGAAATCGCGAAGTGGTCGTTACATCCAAATCCGGCGAATACAAAACGTATTTGGTTCCGTTATCCAAACAAATTCTGGTGCAGGAAAACGACTATGTTCGTGCCGGAACGCCGCTTTCCGACGGAGCTATAACTCCTTCCGATATATTGGCAATTAACGGACCGACGGCTGTTCAAGAATACATTGTGAATGAAGTTCAAGATGTTTACCGCTTACAAGGGGTGAAAATTAACGATAAGCACTTCGAAGTGATTGTTCGTCAAATGATGCGCAAAGTAGAAATTGTCGAACCGGGCGACTCTCGTTTTCTTGAACAACAATTAGTTGATAAACAGGATGTAATGGAAGAAAACGACCGCATCTGGAGTAAAAAAGTCGTAATAGACGGAGGCGATTCGCCGAATTTGAAGCCGGGACAAATTGTTACCGCTCGCAAGCTGCGTGATGAAAATTCGGCTTTGAAGCGTCGCGATATGAAACCGGTGGAAGTGCGCGATGCAGTTCCCGCTACAGCCAATCAAGTTCTGCAAGGAATCACGAGAGCAGCTTTACAGACGACCAGCTTTATGTCGGCAGCCTCTTTCCAAGAAACGACCAAAGTATTGAACGAAGCCGCTATCAACGGAAAAGTTGATAAATTGGAAGGAATGAAAGAAAATGTCATTTGCGGTCATTTGATACCGGCAGGTACCGGCTTGAAAGAATACGATAAAATCATTGTAGGAAGCAGGGAAGATTTTGAGAAAGCGCAAGCAACTCCCGGTCGTTCAAGAAGTTTCGCTACAATGACGATGGAAGAGTAAATAACAATAATTATGAATTATAAATTATGAATTATTTGAGTAGCGCGCTTATTTAATTCATAATTTATAATTCATAATTCATAATTTTTTTAAAGGAGTAATCCGAGTGAAAGCGTTGTTCCAAAAATCAACACATTGCGTGCTGTTTTTTCCAATATTTGGATCAACGCTTTTCCTTCATTAATCGTAATCATTTCTTTCCATGTTCGGATATGAAAAATCAAATAAACGATGGGTAATAAGGCTGCTCCAATCGTCTTTTCCAACCAAAAATATTGACAGGCGAGGACGGCTGTGATTCCGTTGAGCAAATAAAACCACCGACCGAATTTTTCTCCGAACAAAACAATTGAAGTTTTCTTACCGCTCTTTGCATCCGAATATCGGTCGCGGTAGTTGTTGGCAACCAAAATATTAATAATCACCAAGCCCACACTTATACCGCAAATCGTAACGGGTAAATTCCACTGCAAGGTTTGAACGTAATAAGTGAAACCCACCGGAATAATACCGAAGAACGCAAATACGCAGATATCCCCAAAACCGTGATATGCTAAAGGGTAAGGCCCTCCGGAATAAGCAAAAGCAAAAATGGCGACAAGCAATCCCACAAAAATTAATTTCCATCCGCCATAATACAAAAGCAACAATCCGAGCGCCAAATCCAATACAAGCAATGCAAGCGTTACGCTAAGCATGATTCTCGGCGTAATCCATCCTTCGGCGACCGCCCGTTTAGGTCCCAAGCGTTCTTCATTGTCAATGCCTTTTTTATGATCGAAATAATCGTTGGCAAAGTTAGAGATGACTTGAACTGTTAAGGCGAACAAGAGGCAAATGAGCGCCGGTTTGCAATGAAAACCGTTATCATGACAAGCTAAAGCGCAAGCGACTATGACAGGAGTCGCCGCAGCCGATAAAGTCTTGGGACGTGTAGCTAAAAACCAAGCTCGAGGAGTATTTTTTTTAATCATAAACGGTGTGAATTTGTCGAAATGTTAAATTTTAAGTAAATAATGCGCAAAGATAAAAAATCTATTCTAATTTTGCAGCATCAATCAATAATCCCAATGGTTTATAAAGCAGAAAAAATAGTTCCTTACGAATCAAACGATGCACCCAAACACGTTCAAATAGAACATATGTTTGACGAAATCGCCGGACAATACGATTTCTTAAATCATACGCTTTCAATGGGTATAGATAAATATTGGCGCAAGAAAGGGATCTTAACCTTGAAACCGTTTGCTCCGCAAAACATACTGGATATAGCTACCGGAACGGGTGATTTGGCATTGGATGCTTACCGTTTGTTAAAACCTCAACGGATTTTAGGTATTGATATTTCCGAAAAAATGATGGATATCGGCCGGGAAAAAGTCGCGAAGGCCGGATTATCCGAAGTTATTGATTTCAAACGGCAGAATTGTACTTGTTTGCAATTGGATTCGGATACTTTCGACGCGGCAATTGTCGCTTTCGGCATTCGCAATTTTGAAGACTTAGATAAGGGATTACAGGAAATTCGCCGCGTATTACATCCGGAAGGACGATTGATGATTTTGGAACTTTCTTCTCCCGAACATTTCCCGATGAAACAGGGATACCGGATTTATTCCCGTCTGATACCGGCAATCGGTCGCCGGATTTCACGCAGTAGCGCCGCTTACAAATATTTGCCTAAATCCATTTCGGCATTTCCGCAAAACGCCGAAATGGCGGCAATATTGGAAAAGAACGGCTTTTCCGAAGCTCAATTTCGAAAATTAACCGGAGGCATTTGCACCCTGTATCTTGCAAGAAAGTAAAAAAATCATGAATTATAAATTATGAATTATGAATTATAAAAATATACTACTGTTATGTCATCGGTAGTATGTCGTTACGTAAAGTCACGCAGTGACAACACTTTATTAACCGTAGGTGAAGCGATAGCGCAACCTACGGACACAGAGACGAGCGATATGCACTATCACCTCTGCAGGCGGTCGAAAAACGGATTTTTGGAAGATGCCGAAACCGGGATGGCGAAAACCATTCGACAACCTTTGAGCCAATCTAACGCTTGCGCCGCATAACCTACGGAAAACATCACTCGCGTATCGAGACGCAAGTCGGCTGCCATGGCGCAGGCCGAACCGACAGCAATTCCGACGTCAACGGAGTTAATCGCGCAAGGAACGATTTCCGGTTTATCGCCGCAAGTGGGAAATCCGCAGTGGCTGCAATTCAAAACTTGTTTTTGTTGGCGCGTACCTATAAGAAGTACCGCTTCGGCCGACAGGATGTTTTCGGCATCGCGCAAAAAGAATTTCATGCCGTTTTGCATCCCCAACTCACGAGTTTTAGCCGATAGCGTTTGAATATCATCGCTACCTTCTACCGCTATAATTTCAATAATATCCACTCCTTTGCCTTTGGGAGCGGTTCGGGCGGCAGTCATCATCCGACCAACTGCTTCCATTACTCGCTGATGACGAGTTTCTCTTTCGTTATGTATCATGAGAATAATTATGAATTATGAATTATGAATTATAAATTATAAATTTTTTCCAACAATTTTTCGATTTGAGGAATTAAGGCTTGCCTATCGTCATTATAAATGACGTAATCGGAACGACTAATTCTTTCTTCTTCCGTAAGTTGACTTCGAATGCGAGAGACGATGGACGCTTGCGACCAACCTTCTCTGAGTTCTATTCGACGAATCCGTAAATCTTCCGGAGCAGCAACCGTAACCGTCATATCCACCGAGTCGGCAAAACCGGATTCGAACAAAATAGCGGCTTCAATGACCGAGACCGGAAAACGGGCTTGCCGAAGTACCCATTGTTCAAAATCAATCCGAACCGCCGGATGAATTACCGAATTTACGTACCGGCGATCGGTTTCGTTTCCAAAAATCAAGGAAGCTAACAATGCTTTGTTCAATTTTCCTTCCGCATATAACTCCGTTCCGAATCTTTCCGTTAATTTTTCTCGAATATCGGGAGACGATTCGGTTAATCGCTTTGATTCCGTATCCGCAACATAAACAGGTATTCCCATTATGTTCAATAAACGGGAAACCGTAGATTTTCCGCTGCCGATTCCTCCGGTAAGTCCGATCACTTTCATCAATCGTTTTTTTGTTCAATTAAAAATTCAATCACATTCGGAGTAATACGATAACTATCCGCCTCCTGCGGTTTGCGAGTTAAAGTCAGCGAACAATTGGCCGTATTTCTTTCTTTTAAATCGTTGTAATCAACAGCAATTTCAAAATCGGATTGCGAAAGTTGAGAATATTTGCTTAATCCGACCTTAACGCCTAATTCAACGGTCGAAGGGAAAAAATGAATCTTACGGTTGGACGGAAGATTCCGGCAAATCACCGGAAGTTGAAATATCTTTTCGGTATATTCTTCCATAGTAACGCTCAGATTCACCCGGTCAACCGTCAAATGGATTCCTTCCGGCGCTTGTAAATCGGCAGAAGCGCTCCATTCCTTACTGACAACACTGTAATTCACCGGTACCGTTCGAATTTCCCGAAGCGTGTCTAATGCCTCTTTTCTGCCGTAAACCGTCACTTGAGCCGGTTTGATTCGGATAGAATCCGAAAACAGATAACCGGCAGCCGGCGAAATCGTTCCATTGATAGTAACCGGCAACTCTTTCTGTACTAACAAGGAGTAATTAATTTCGATTTTATCCGGAAAATACGATTTCAGCTGAGTGGAGGCAAGCAACTTATCTTCAATCAAACTGCGCAAAGCCGTCGGATCTATCAAGTAAGAAGTTTTGTTAAGAGAAATTTCCTCTAAATCAATAGTAACCAATAAAGACCCCTTCCTCTTTTTGACTATATAATTCAAATAAGCGCTTCCTTTATCTTGAATATGAAGCGTAATTTCCTGCGGAAGTTCATTAGATAAAGCGATCTCCGATGGAATATGCACATAATTAACCTTCATGGGAACTTCAAATTCAAATTTCTGACGAAAATACTGAAGCGCCCAAAAACCGGAAGCCAATGCTACAAAACCTAAAAATACAAGGGTATCTCTCCATCGTTTGCTTCGAAAAAATACCCCGATTCTTTCTCTTATTTCTCTTTTATTTAGCTGTTTGAGAATCATTGGTTGCGGCGAAAATGGAAGCTTTGTCCACCTTTACTTTCACTCCTTCGGCTATTTCTATAATAAAAGCCGTATCTTCAATTTCCTTAATCTTTCCGAAAATGCCGCCGGACGTAACCACTCGATCGCCCACTTTCAAGGCTTCGCGCATTTTCTGAACTTCTTTTTGCTTCTTCTGCTGCGGGCGAATCATAAAAAAATACATGATGACGAATAACAGAACAATCATCAAAATACTCATCATACCTGAATTACCTCCGGACGTGGCTTGCAGTAAAATACTTAATACTTTCATTTTTTATGGATTTAATAAATAAGACACAAATATAGTAAAATAATCTCAATTTTTGAACAATACTTTTTCATTTTTTAATTCTTTTACAATCGCATCAAGAATGCCGTTAATAAAGACCGGACTCTTGGGCGTACTGTAATAACGAGCCAAATCAATGTATTCATTCAACGTCACATTGATCGGAATAGACGGGAAATTACGCAATTCGGCCAAAGCGATTTGTATGATGTACAAATCCATCACGGCCAGCCGTTCAATATCCCAATTATTGATTTGATTGGTAATTCGCTTGTTATTTTCTTCCTCTTCCAACAAGGTATGACGCAGCAATTGAATGGCAAAATCTTTGTCTTCCGTATCTCTAAACATGGGATACAGCGCTTGATCGGCCGGCGTTTCATCGCTCCATCGCCGAATTGTCTTTAAGGCAAAAGCGCCGATTATTTCCAAATCGTCGTTCCAATAAACCGATTGATACTCCAATACTTCGGCTAATTCGTCATCTTTCAGAATCAAGTCTTTGAGGATTTTAACCCAAAAATTTCGGTCGGATTCATACGTATCATCCGATTCCAAATAGTCCCGGTAAATATCGGATTGAATGATTTTATTCAAAGTCGAACGGATGAAATAAGAATCTTCGTTGTTCCAGAATGTTCCTCGATTGTGAGCAAATTTTTGTAACTGCTCATTACGATTCAACTGCTCGGCCAAGCGATTATCGGCGAACCGCCGGTCGGGATTTCGTTCGGCTTCGGTAGCCAATAATCTGTTTTTCTGTATATCCAATCGCTTTTGCTCGGCATCGGTCAAGAGGATAATCAACAGTAAAAGATAGTGATACAAATCATACGATTTTTGTATGCCGGCCATCAGTTCGTTTTCGGCAAGCACGATGTCTCTACTGTTTTTTTGATAGTAAGCATAGACTATCTGGAGTATTTTTATGCGAATGATAGTACGATTAATCATTATATAAAGAACATTTATTCCGATGCAAAGTTAATTCAATTTAATGAATATTTTACTATTGCATAAAAAATTATATATTTTGAAAATTATTTCTCCGGTAATGACATTTTATAAATATTATTATTATTTTTGCACAAAATAAAGCATTATATGAGATTTCAAATAAATTAATGCTCACGTAGTTGATTATGGAAGATTCGGAAAATAAAAAAACAGAAATCAAGAGCCGGATATTGTCTTTTCTATATCGGTTTCGGCCGGAAAAAGAATATATTATCTGGATGTGAAAAAGAGCCGAAAAGGCGAACTATTCCTTAACATTACCGAAAGTAAAAAAGTGGTATCGAAAGAATCGGCGCAACCGGCGGTTCATTTTGAAAAACATAAAATTTTTCTGTATAAAGAAGACTTTGATCATTTTCTCAGTGCTTTGAGTGAAACCATTGCTTACGCCAAAGAAAACAATCCCGATGATTTTTCTTCCGACACAGATACGGATACGGAAAACTCGGTTGATCCGATTAATTTGATCATTGATTTTTAATAGCTACGAAGGGCGCCTTATTTGGTGAATGAGGAATACCTCCACTGTCCCATCCGGTTTGTGTTCCGGCAACGGTTTCCGTATTACCGTCGCCCCAACTGATATTCCAGTTATAACTTTTATTGTTTGCGTTACCGCCTAAAGTGCCGCCGAGCGGTATAGCGAAAGTTTCGCCTGCCTGCATGGTTACCTCAAATTGAAACTGTTCGACGCTTTGCGCATGCGACGTATGCGTTGCCGCAAGGCAAAAGGCCAGCGCCATAAAAAATGTTGTAATTGCCTTCATAATATTAAATTATTTATTTCATTAATTATTATTAATTATTCTGCTTCTTCAATTATTCTGCTTGTTGACGATTGACGTTTCATTTTTCCCGACGCGGGAAAAAGATTTACCCGGAATGAAATTATTTTTTATTTACATAAAAAATCAGTACCTTTGCACCGCTTTTATAAAATTCCGTGTGATGGGAAGTTAGGAAGCGCAAATCTTAATTTTGAGTAACACAAACAAAAAACAATGAAAACATTTGAACTAAAAGGCTCTAAAAGAGAAAGTACGGGGAAAAAGGCGACGAAAGCGGATCGGAAAGAATCATTGGTACCTTGCGTTTTATACGGAGGCGATGAAACGGTTCTCTTTACGATAACCAAAGAAAGCGTTCGTAAATTGATTTATACTCCGGAAGTTTTTCTCGTGAGTTTATCCGTGGAAGGGAAGACCTACACCGCTATCTTGAAAGATACGCAATTTCATCCAGTGAGCGATGCGTTGTTGCATGCCGATTTCTTGCAAATATTCGAAGACAAACCGGTCGTATTGGAAATCCCGATCATATTGGAAGGCTTGGCGCAAGGCGTAAGAGACGGCGGTAAACTTTCGATGAACATGCGAAAATTGAAAGTGAAAGGATTGTATAAGGACTTTCCGGAAAAATTAGTCATCAATATCGAAAACTTGGGTCTGGGAAAAACGATTCAAGTAGGGAACTTGAATTTCGACAATTTAGAATTGATGAATAACAAAGACAATGTGGTAGCTGCCGTTCAATTAACGCGGGCAGCGCGGGGATTAGCCGCAAAAGCATGAAACAACTGATTGTCGGGTTGGGGAATATCGGCGATGAATATGCCGATACTCGCCATAACATAGGTTTTACGATATTGGACGCTTTAGTTGAGGCGTCCAATGTTGTTTTTGACGTCAACAAACGGTACGGCGCTATCGCGGAATTACGACTGAAAAATCAACAATTGATTCTCCTTAAACCCTATACTTATATGAATTTGAGCGGAAACGCCGTGCGTTATTGGGTGCAAAAAGAAAAAATCGAACTCGAAAATTTACTGATTGTCGTTGACGATTTGGCGCTCCCGTTCGGCGTTTTGCGTTTGAAAACAAAAGGAAGCGACGCCGGACATAACGGACTGAAACATATTCAAGAAGTTCTGGGAACGATAAATTACAGCCGCTTGCGTTTCGGTATCGGAAATGATTTTCCGCAAGGGAAACAAATTGATTTTGTTCTCGATTCTTTCACCGAAGAAGAACAGAAGCGTTTGCCGGAGAGAATCGAGAAAGCCTGTGAAATCATCCGAAGCTTTGCTCTATCCGGCGCGGATATTACCATGAATTTGTATAATAATAAGTGATAGGTTGTAGGTTATAAGTGATAAGTTATAGGTTATACAATGGAAATTCGAATTGATAAATGGATGTGGGCGACCCGGATTTTCAAAACACGAACCATCGCTTTGGAAGCTTGTAAGAAAAATCGGGTGACAGTGAACGATATACCGGCGAAACCTTCGCGGATGATCAAAGTCGGCGATGTCGTTCAAGTGCGTAAACCGCCCGTTACTTATTCTTTCAAAGTATTGGACATCACGTCCAATCGCGTAGGCGCTAAATTGGTTCCCCAATATTTAGAAAACATGACGCCGCCCGAACAATATGAATTGCTCGAACTGCAAAAAATCAGCGGATTTGTTGACCGGGTTCGGGGCGCCGGACGTCCGACGAAAAAAGAGCGAAGAGATTTAGATGATTTTAATTTCTCCGTATTCGAAGAAGATGATTCCGACTTCTAATCGTGATGATACGGTTCATGATGTAAAATTGTCATGGCCCGATACAATTGTTCCATAAAAATCAAGCGAATCAATTCATGAGGAAAAGTCATTTTCGATAAAGCGATTTTTTCATACGCCGCTTCATAAACGGCGGAAGAAAAGCCGTAAGCTCCTCCGATAACAAAAACCAACCGTTTAGAAACGGTATGGGTCTTCTTTTCAATATATTCGGCAAATTTTACCGAAGTAAATTCTTTTCCCCGTTCATCCAACAGCACAATACAATCGCCGGCTTGAAACGATTGAAGAATCACTTCGCCTTCTTTTGCTTTTTGCAATTCCGGCGAAAGATGTTTTGCGTTTTTCAGATCCGGAATGATTTCCGATCCAAAAGGAAAATAATGCGTCACGCGCATGCAAAATTCATCGAAACCCTGCCGAACAAAATGCTGATTGGTCTTACCGACTGCGATTAAATGAATTTTCACAATTACGTTTTCTTGTATTGAAAACAAACGGCAAATAAAATACCGATGATCAATGCATATCCGGAAAAGATGAACCAGCAGGTCGGCCAAGTCGTCACTCCGTTGTGCGTATGGTAATTGATGATTGCTTGCGCACTGTAATTGCCGAGGATAGCTCCCAATCCGTTGGTGACCATCATCAACATTCCTTGGGCGCTGGCGCGGAATTTAGCAGGCGTTTCTTTTTCGATAAACAAAGAGCCGGAAATGTTAAAGAAATCGAAAGCCATTCCGTAGATAATCATCGAAAGAATCAACCAAATCAAGCCGGAACCCGGATTGCCGATGCCGAACAAGCCGAATCGCAATACCCAAGCGCCCAGACTCATCAACATCACCGTCTTGATTCCGAATCGCCGCATGAAAAACGGTATTGCCAGAATAAACAAAGCTTCGGAAATCTGCGAAACAGACAGTAGGATGTTATTGTATTTTACGACAAACGAATCCGGATAATCGGTTGCGAAACTTCCCAAAAAAGTACTTCCGTATGAATTGGTGATTTGTAAACAAACGCCCAACAAAACCGCAAACAAGAAGAAAATCGCCATTTTTCGCTCTTTCAGCAACACCAAAGCATCCAGACCCAAAACGGAAATCAACGAACTGCCTTTTTGTACTTTTGTCGGCGGCGACGGAGGAAGCGTAAAGGAATAAACGCCCAAGACCAATGCCGAAGCGCTTGCCATCAACAATTGGTTGGGATTGGTCCCCCACCCTGCCAAATTAACAATCCACATGGCGATAATAAATCCGACGGTTCCCCAAGTGCGAATAGCCGGAAATTCATTGATAGCATCCATCCGGCGACTTGCCATGATACTGTAGCATACCGAATAACTCAGCCCGATGGTTGGCATAAACACCAAAGCATTCAAGAACATACATAAATATAATTCATTGAAAACAACAGCTTTAGACGCTATGAAAAGGCACCCTGCTCCCAGTAAGTGCAGGATTCCCAATAATTTTTCCGAATTAATCCAGCGGTCGGCAATAATACCGATGATTGTGGGCATAATGAACGACGCAATGCCTGCCGTCGCAAACAGCGTCCCTATTTTATCAGCCATGCCAAGGCTGTACATATAGTTCCCGAAAGAAATTAACCAACATCCCCAAATAAAAAATTCGAGGAATTGCAATATCGTAAGACGAAGTTTCAGATTCATGCAGCGTATGAATATTTACCGGTCATTTTATTTATTCACTTGAAACTTCGTATTTCCGGTCTTAAAAAAGTCCGCAATCTGATTAGCGGCAGCGATTCCGGCATTATTATTCGCTTCGGAAGTCTGAGCGCCCATCTTTTTGGGAGTGGTAAAATAACGTTGCGGAAATCGGGTCTTCAATTCCGCATCGTTTGAAGGCATAATATCCGTCAAATATTTAAAATCGGGACGAGCTTCCATCAGTTTCACTAAATCCGCTTCATTAATCACTTCTTTACGGGCGGTGTTAATCAAGACTGCCTTTTTCGGCATCTTTTCCAACAAAGCGAAATTGATGGAGTTCTTCGTTTCCGGAGTTGCCGGAATATGGAGCGAAACGTACGGACAGGTTGCATATAATTCTTCGACGGAAGCAAGCGCTTTGATGCCGTCTTTTTCAATGGTTTCGGCAGGAACAAACGCATCGTAAGCATAAACTTCCATCCTGAATCCTTTGGCGATGCGGGCTACATTCCGTCCGACATTTCCATAGGCATGAATACCTAATTTTTTACCCATCAATTCCGTACCGGAACTTCCGTCGTACATGTTGCGAGCGGCATAGACCATTAATCCCAGAGCCAATTCAGCTACGGCGTTGGAGTTTTGTCCGGGAGTATTCATAACTACGACTCCGTGAGCGGTGGCGGCGTTCAAGTCAACATTGTCGTATCCGGCGCCCGCACGCACCACGATTTTCAGTTGTTTTGCCGAATCTAAAACTTCCGCATCAATTTCATCACTGCGAATGATGATAGCATTCACATCCTTTACGGCGCTTAATAATTGGGATTTATTCGTATATTTTTCCAATAGAATAAATTCAAATCCTGCCTTATCAATGACTTGTTTGATTTTTTGAACAGCGTCCGCTGCAAATGGCTTTTCTGTTGCAATTAAAATTTTCATGTTTTTACTTTTTATTATTAATTTTCAGCTATTTACTATTGTTTTTTCACTTACGGTTTTACGCATAGCTTCCGCTTCCTTTAAGATTCCTTCCAGAAGACGGAATAAAGTTTCTTTTTTTCTCTTGGATATATCGCCTTTTTCACATTCGGTTAATATCGAAACAATTTTCTGAGCCGGAATCATTTTCATTAAAGAAAGCATTTTATGAGCGATTTGTTTGACGGTTTCGTCGTCTTTCTTTTGAAAAGCGGTATTCAAAAGTTCCTTGTCTTTATTCGTCTCTTCAATAAACGAATCAATTATTCTCATAGCGGCTTCCGGATCGTCCGACACGAAATCCATTACCTTTTGCCATCCGAATCCCTCGGTTTCTTCCCGATAAGTGGCAGCGGTTATTCGTTTGAGCGAAGTATATTTTTCGATAATTTCCAATAATTGCTGTACTTTAAATGGTTTGAGAAGTGATTCGGTAAAACCGGCCGCTTTCAATTCCGTTTCCGACTTTTGAGAATCCGCTGAAAAAGCGATTATCGGAACCGTCGCCGTTTGAAGAAGATTCAATTTCCGGATTCGCTTAACCATTTCAAATCCATCCATATCGGGAATTCGAATATCCGTAAAAATAATATCAACCGATTTCTCCCGCAAGATATTTAGCGCTTCATAAGCGCTCGAACAGCAAATGCAGGGCCATTCTTCTTTTTTCATTAATTCGGACAGCAGATTCAATTGTACCTTATCGTCATCAATAAACAAGATTCGACCCGAAGAAATATCAAGCTTTTTATGAAGGTCTTCTTCCGGAACCGGAATCAACGGGACAGCCAATGTGAAGGTCGAACCGACTCCTTTCTGAGATTCTATTTCAATTGTTCCTCCCAACAGAGCCGCTATTTTTCCGGAAATAGTTAATCCTAATCCGCTACCTTCCACTTCATCCCCCGGTTTACCCAAACGAACAAATTCCTCAAAAACTTTGGCTTGATCCGCCGGATCTATTCCCGGTCCGGTATCTTGTACCGAAATCTTCCAACAATTATGTTCTTCCAACGAAGTTATCAAAAGAATCCGCCCGTCTTCCGGCGTAAATTTAACTGCATTTGAAAGTAAATTATTCACTATCTGTCGAATATAGTACGGATCACTCAAAAATACTTTTGCTTCCGCAAGTGAAGAATTCAACTCAAATGTTAATCTTTTCTTTTGCGCCAAAGGAAGAAAACTCTCATAAATATTCCGAATAAGCGAGGCCGGCAAAAAAGCAATCGTAGCCGGTTGGGGCCGCTCTTTCTCTATCGCATGAAAATCCAAGAGATTATGCACTAAATCCAAAATATGTGAAGCCGACGAGTTCATGTTGTCAAGATAATACTGCTGTTTTTGAGAAAGGGTATCTTCCGATATTAAATCGAGAAAACCGATAATTGAACTCAGCGGCGCTTTTATATCGTGCGTAATCGTATAGATGAGCTGTTCTCTGAGTATCAATAATTTTTCCGCATGTTTTTTAGCCTCTTGAATATTCTTCTGAAGCAATTGCGCTTTATTCAACGAATGTAGTGTCCATGACATAAAAAATACGGCGACAATCAAAGCCGATAAACCGACAATTGCAACCAATTGAGAGGATCGTTTCAAGGATTCGTTTTTTTCTTTTAAAATATCCAAATTCGATTGATATTCCAATTCCTTTATCGTATCCATAATATTGGTGATTTGCATTCCGGTGAGTTCTTTGATAATATACAACTCATGCTGACGAGTAAGCAATTGTTGGATAATTTTAGCATTTTTCGCTTGCGTATGCTTGTCAATTTGCCGGAAGAAATCAACGATCGTATCGCTTAAAACAGGAGATAATAATTCTTTTTTTTCGGAAGCAGTCCCTTTTGATATTTGGGTAAGCGTATCGGCGTTCGATTTAACCACATCTCGCAACCGCTGAAAAAAACCTTTTTTTTCACCCAAAATTTGAACCGTATCGCTTTTTTCATGAATAGCTTCAGCTAAAATGGCATTCAACCGATCAATATCGCTTCGGGTAATAATGGTTCTCTTCATAATCTCATCCACGATATTTTTATCTATTTGTTTCATTAATTGAAACATTTCCAACGCATTTTCATGTTTTTTTAACAGCAGTACGGATAGGCTGTCTAAGCTGAGTCTAATTCCCTCATTGGTTGTAATCATCTGAAGCGAGTCAATCTGATCAAATACGCGAACGGTCAAAGAATCATATTCGAATTTTAATTCTGCATTATCGGCAAAAGCCAAGAGGCCGGCTGTCCCTTCTGCTTGATACATTGTGGTTAAGGTATTACTTAAATCAATCAGTTCTTTTTTCAAGTCGGAGTTATCTGTACTTTGCCGATGGGATTTAATCAGTTCATAATAAATAGTAGCAATTCCCGTTATCGCTAAAGTTACCAACAGGCAATAGCCGATAATCACAATGGAGCGCGTATTTATTAAAGAGAATTTCATCTGTTTTATCCGTCAATATTATACAAAGTCATTCTTTTATATAAAGTTTTACGATCAATTTCCAATAATGCGGCAGCTTTGGATTTATTATTACCCGTTTGTTTGAGCGCGTCTATTATGCGTTCTTTTTCAAGCTCATCTTTATCATCCAACTCCGGATGTTCCTGATTGTAAATATCCGGTATTATTTCTTTCAGCAGGTCTGCTTTAATAATTTCTTCTTGAGTAACAAGAGCCAATCTGAAAACCGCATTTTTTAGTTCCCTTATATTCCCCGGCCAATGGTAGGAACAGAAGAGTTCCAACGTTTTTTCATCAAATCCGGTCACCTCTTTATGAATTTCCCGGTTCGCCATTTGCAAGAAATGATGCGCAAACAGGGGAATGTCTTCCCGACATTTTTCAAGCGGCGGAACTTGAATCATAAACTCATTCAGCCGATGGAACAGGTCGGAACGAAATTTACCGACAGCAATCGCTTTTTCCATATCTTCATTTGTTGCCGTAACAACCCTTACATCCACCGGAATCTCTTTATTGGCGCCTACCGGTTTTATTTTCTTTTCTTGAAGCACGCGCAGCAATTGCATTTGCGTATCCACGGAAAGGTTTCCGACTTCGTCGAGGAATAACGTTCCTTTATTTGCTTCCACGAAATGACCTTTTTTATCATGAATCGCACCGGTGAACGAACCGCGAAGGTGTCCGAAGAAATCGCTTGCCGACAATTCTTTCGACATCACGCCGCAAT
>JGI24699J35502_11133829_pt1 | contig 16718 bp, 12 predicted proteins | sample TergutMp193P4_FD_35502 | JGI IMG/M metagenome (IMG submission 35502) | reverse complement strand
CCTGGGATGGGTGGCCACCCAGACGATCGAAGACGCCTGCCGTGACTCCTGGAACTGGCAGTCCTCCAATCCGGACGGTTTCCCCAGATGAGGACACTGTGGCCATCGCCGCCCGGAAAATGATGGAACGGGTATGAAGAGACTGAATCCGAACAACTGGCCCATGGGGATATGGGTGGTCTTATGTCTGGCGGGACTGGTCATGTCCTCCTACGCCTGGATCGTGTCCAACCCCACCGGAAGCTCTCCGGACGATGATTTCCACCAGGCCAGCATCTGGTGTCCCATCCCGGCCAACGAGTACTGTGCCACAATCCCCGTACCCGATCAGGAACCGCAAATACTGGTTCCCCAGACTGTTGCGGAACCCGGATGTTACCGCTTCGACAGCGGCATATCCGCAGCGTGCACAGACAATCTCTCCGACACCCAGATGGTTGCCACCACTCACTACAACTCCGGTCTGTATCCCGGCTACTATTACGATTTCATGCATCTGTTCGTAGAAAACGACGTTGACCGAGCCATCCTTGTCATGCGCTGGATCAACGTCGGCCTGGCGGCCCTGATGTATGGAGCGATTTTCTTCCTTGCCGCGCCAACTGGACGACGGCTTGTCACGTACACCCTCTTGGGTACAGCTGTCCCACTGGTCACTTTCCTCTCCACCTCCATCAATCCCTCCGCCTGGGGGATCATGGGTGTGGTCTGCGCCTGGCTCGGGTTGCACCTGGGACTCACCTCGGCCTCCACACCCCGACGGCTGGCCCTGTTCAGCCTTGGCTCCATCGGCGCCCTGATGGCGGCCTGCGCCCGAGCCGACGCGGGTGCCTATCTGGTCATCGTCTGTTGCGCCATCCTGGTCTACCATTGGCCCACCCTCGTCCATCGGCTCAGACTGCTGACTCCTCTCGTTGTGGTGTCCGTGCTCGGTGTGGCCGGGTTCCTCAGTGGAGATCAGAGTGCTGCGGCCACACAGGGGCTGGGCTTCACAGCACCGGTACAGACCCATCCAGCCATGCTGTTCCTGGCGAATCTCTTCCAGCTTCCCGGGTTCCTCACAGAATTCTGGGACTCTTCCCTGGGGTGGTTGGACACCCCCGTCCCAGCGACAACAGCCATCCTCGCCGCTGTGGTGACCATCGGACTGTGTTTCTGGGGAATCGTCCGTGCCAGAATGAGCACGCGGCACTGGCTCGCACTCATCGGGTTGTTCATGGCGATCGTGGGCGTGCCCCTGCTCATCCTGCAGGCGGGCCATACCTATTTCCCTGGCAGCGGCGTGCAGGTACGCTATGTTGCTCCGCTAATCGTCGTGTTGGTGGGAGCCTGCCTGGCTGACCGGACAGAGCCTTCCCCGCCCCTGTCCTTTGCTGCCACGGTTGTGTTCGTCGCATTCGTCTCGATCGCCAACATGTACGCCCTGTATGCACTCATCCAGCGGTATGTGTCAGGCCTGGGATACAAAGGTTTCAATCTGTCATCTGGATTGCAGTGGTGGCGAGGGGGCGGGCCATCACCGATGTGGACATGGGTGATCGGATCTGTCGGATTCGCGTGCATGGCGACTATTCTGTTTGCCGTGCGCAATCCCAGGTTCGGCGGCCTCGCCCAATCATCGGACGACCATCGCGACCAACTCACAACGACTGTGGCCCAGATGACCGGACAGTCCATAGATCATGGCAGAGGCCGCAGATGAAGACAGTGTGGCGCATCGTGTTGTGCGTGATCGGGATCGCCGGACTGATGGGGACTGGGTACGCCTGGATCGTTTCCTCCCCACCTGGGGCCTCCCCCGACGACGACTACCACCAGACAAGCATCTGGTGCCCGCGACCCATCGAGGACCACTGCACCATTGTGGGCACCGACGACAGCGGGCACCCCATTGTGGATGTCCCCCAGACCGTTGTTCTGTCCGCCCCCGCATTCGCTTTCAGCAAGGAGACTTCGGCGTACAATCTTCTGGGTTTGTCCGACGAAGTCCCCCAGGGTACCAACAGGGTCGACGATGGGGACTACCCCGGGTATTACTACACCTTCATGCACATGTTCGTCGAAGACGATGTCGACCGTGCGATCCTGGTGATGAGATGGGTGAACTTTTCCTTCGCCGTCGTCTTGTACGGCGCAGCCCTGCTGTTGCTGGGTGGTGCGCAACGACGTCTCCTGACGTACACACTGATCTGCGGGGCCCTGCCCATCAATCTCTATTTCACAACGTCCATCAATCCCAGTTCCTGGGCTTTCACTGGAGTTGTGTCCCTGTGGATCGGACTGGAAGGGTTCTTCACCTCGCACGGGGCAAGACGAGTAGGACTGGGCTGTGTCGCGATACTGGGGACGGTTCTCGCGGCTGCCGCCCGTACCGACTCCGCGATGTACTGTGCGATCATCGCTTTCGCGATGACGGTCTTCCACTTCAGGGGTGTGTGGAAAAGAAAGCTTCTTCTCTTTCTTCCGCTGGCCGCAGCACTGGTCGGGTCCCTCTCCTACCTGTCAACCAGGCAGGCTTCAACACTGACGGTTGTCTCTGAATCTGGTGAGGCCCAGGTTTGGACCTTCTGGGGTTCTGTGTCGCTGTTCTTGTCGAATGTGGCCCATCTTCCCGCATTCCTCCTGCGTTTCTGGACCATGGATCTGGGATGGTCCGATGTGCCCTCACCGTACAGCCTCGGCATCTGTCTCCTCCTGATCACCATTGTCTGGGTCGGGTACTGTTTCATCCGTGGCCGATGCGACTGGCACAAAGTCGCCGCCCTCGTCATCGTGGGTGGATCCATCTATGGCCTGCCGGTTCTCTTCATGCAGATGCAGAAGACCTACCTGGGGGTGTGGGGGTTCCAGGCCAGGTACATTTTTCCGCTCATGATGGTTTTCTTCGGCGTGGCCATGACAGGATCCCCCCGCACTGATCCCCCGCGTCTGCCGTGGTGGTTGTCCATCCCCTGCCTGGTCGCACTGCTCATCGCCCACGGTCGCCTCCTCCACATTCTCATCAGGCGCTATGTCACCGGACTGGACGTCACCGGATTCAACCTCAACCCCGGTGCTGAATGGTGGAGAGGCGCAGGTCCGTCGCCCATGGGCACATGGATCCTCGGCACCGCTGGCCTCGCGGTGGCTCTCGCGTCCTACCTGGTCCTGACCACCACATCTCGCAGGGCGGACAGCTCTCGCTAGAATTTCAGCCCCGAGCCGGGTATAGTCATGCCATGTTCCACACAGCGACTGTGCGAGATTCGCAGCACCCCAAAGCTCCTCTTGCGGCCATTCTGGCGAGCCTCATGATGGTATGCGGAGTGGTTTCCGCACTTTCCTTCTCTCCTCCTGAGGCCCAGGCGGTACCCGCGTCGGATTGGAATCCTGGATTCATCATCTCCGACACGGCCTTTTACAACTATGGATCCATGAATGCCGCCCAGATCCAGACCTTTCTCAATGAGAAGGGCGCATCCTGCCAGGCAGGCACTGTGCCCTGCCTGAAGGATTACAGAATGACAACCCCGACCATGGCCAAAGACTCCTATTGTGGGGCCTATCAGGGTGGAACCAATGAGACTGCGGCGACCATCATCGCCAAAGTTGCTCAGACCTGCAGGATCAGTCCACAGGTGATGCTCGTCACCCTCGAAAAAGAGAGGAGTCTGGTCACGAAGGCCAAGCCGATCTCAGCTGATTATCTTGTGGCAGCAGGGTACGGCTGTCCTGACACCGCCGCCTGCGCCACAGAGTACTACGGCTTTTTCAACCAGGTTTACAGAATGGCCCGCCAGTTCAGGATCTATGCCGCCCTTCCGGGATCGTTCAACGTGAAGGCATACGCGACGAACACCATCGCCTATAATCCCAACTCATCCTGCGGATCTTCCAGGGTGTACGTCGAGAATCAGGCGACCGCGTCTTTGTACAACTACACTCCCTACCAGCCCAACAAGGCGGCCCTAGCCTCGCTGTATGGCACCGGGGACAGCTGTTCGGCCTACGGAAACAGAAACTTCTGGACCTTCTTCGTCGACTGGTTCGGCGATCCGGACAATCCGGCTTTTGGACAGTTCAAGACCCTGGGCCCCATGACATGGCTGCTCAACGGCCAGCCGTCCGGAATCTACACATCCTTTGGGGTGAGCGTGGGCAATGTCGACGGTTCGAAAGTTGAACTACTGTGGCAGATCTACGACATCTCCGAGAAAACATGGACGACCATCGGGGTTGACGCTCCAAACTGGATCAGCTATGCATTTCCTCACACCGGCCAGTACCTGGTCCATGTCGAGGGTGTCTCAGCCCAGGGACAGCATCTAGAGTACAACATCGGCTGGACTGTCCAAGATCCGAAGATTGTCGGATTCACCTGGACCAATGTCAAGGGCCTGAAAGGTGAATTTGGGGTGGGAGTCCAATACGCCGATCCGGGAACCCAGTATCAATGGTTGTACTACGATCTGGATGCGAAGACGTGGACTCTCCTCCTGGATTGGAACACATCCAACTGGATGACATTCACCGCGCCGCAAAAGGGTTCATACCTTCTGTATGTCACTGTCCGCCCGCCGAACGGCACGGATCAGACAAGCGCAATGGGATGGATCATCCCATAACCCCGGTTGATCGCCTTAGTGTGAGGATGAAGTCTTCCTGTGTGAAACCATGTTTTTCATGACAGATTTCATCTTCCTTCTGGCGAGTTTCATGATGCGGTAATAGAGGTTGGCGACGCCTTTGCACGCGTTCAGGCGACGAGTCAGATCAGAAACAACACCGAAATTGGTCCCACAGATCTCGCCCTCCCCAAGGATGCCCCGAGGAATACAGACATTGTTGAAATTCCTCACATACTGACGGAGATTTGACATTTCCAACTCGGCGTATCCAGACGAGACGACATATGCTGGATAGTATCCCGCATCTTGGACGACGAAAGGGTACACACGTTCGATGGCGTGCGAGATGCCTCCGTCGGTTGGCACTTTCACTGTTTCCACGGGGAAATTCGAATAGCCGAAGCCATGACCGAAGAGTTTGGCCAGCGCAACGGGTCTGAACCAAAAAACACTGCCCAGCGGTGCCACCGGATACTTGTCACGAGCAATCGGGACTCTCACATCCAAAGCACGGCAGAGCTGTTTGGTCCTGGGATAGTTCGACCACCATTCGTTCCCGAGCGTCGGATAGTACACCCCATGATTCGGTGGAACCGGGCACAACAATCCGAGACGTGGGTTCTCAAGGAATGTTGTGATGACATTGGAGACGAAAGCGTCGCTGGCCAAGCTGTTCATTCCCATTTTGTACGCGAAACTCTGCCCCACCGAAGGCGGGTCATTCTGCAGGGTTTTCTTGTCATGGTAGAAACATGCCAGGTCATAGTGAGCGACATAGTCCTTGCACCCCACAAGAAAGGCGCTGACATCACGGCCTCGGTTCTCGACTGGCACAATGATGACCTCGTTGGGGAGGACGGAAAAGGCATTCCTTATCTGATCGATGTGTGAGACACGACTTGTGGTGATGTAGATGTCAGCGTCTGCCGGCATATGAGAGGCATACCCGACTGATTCATCGAGCAGATCCATGAAATATAGGTGCATGAACAATGCGATCTTGCCGACCGTACGCTGTGAGGTGTCTATCCAGGCCCGATCGGACAGGTCGTAGACCAGTCCCAACGCGTCGACGATATCGCTGGCATGGCAGGTACGGACCAGGTTCTCCCAAATCATGTCCGTGTCATAGTCGGTTGTTGCGAGATAGGCCAAGAGTTCCCGGGATGCTTCACCGCCTGATTCATTGAGCAACATGTCTTTTGGCTGAAAGAAGGACCGCCGCTTGAAGATGGGAGATCGGTACTTTTCCAGGAGCAGACGAGGGGCGAAGATCCCCATGTCCCGGTTCATACGATCTTCTGGTTCAGGATCGACCGACACTGCCCAAGAGAAGCCCATGTCAGCGAAGTGCTGAGTGAAGTATGACTCGTGCAGCCCAATGGCCTCCTCGTACGACGTGATCTGTGGGATGTTCTCCCAGTACGACCTGAGTTCTTCAGACTCCAGGAACCTCCTCCTGTACACCATAAAGTGGCTTTGGACATGTTCCGGAAGATAACCATAAGGGTTGCATCTGAAAGGATCGTAATCGACCTCGCCGAACTTTGTGATCCCCCAGAAATCGACATCCTTCGATTCCATTGCCCCGAATGTCTCAGAAAAGGGATGGACCGGGCCCATGATGGTGAAGTTCAGCAAAACCACCTCGTCATAGGCGGCCAACTCCTCCCATCCCATATAGTCCAAAGCCGTCTTGTACGCCCAGACATCGAACCCCTCATTGGAACGGACGATGATCTCCGAGGTGTACTTCTCGAACATGGTACGGGACTCGTCTGTGAGCTTTCCGTTGGAAACGACAACGAGCCTCTCGATGTTGCGCGTGAAGTCAGAGAGAAAAAAGTCCACGTATGTGTCGGCGATTCCCTCAGAATCGTAGAAGAAGTAAATAGCCGCTCTACGCATCGGCACCTCTCTCACTCACATTTGTTCTTTCTCGTTAGCGGCCAAAGACTGCGAGGGCGACATCCCCTGAGACCTGTCGGCCGTTCACCATGGTTGGGAATTGATCGATGTCCTGGTTGAGTTGGACATACAGAGGCACTCCTTCACCTGACGACCCTGTGATGCGCAGGAGATAGGACTTCCCCTGATCCATCTGCACGCCTGACACGTCGAAGGTAACGAATTCCCCTTCGAAGGAGTTCACGGAACGAGTGGTCGCCCACATAGTAGTCTGTGTCGATGGGTCGATGATCGAAACTTCCACCATCGACGAGTTGATCCAATCAAAACCTTCCGCCGTGAAACCGATGATCACTCGCGTCACGGTGATGGTTTGCTGGATCTCAAGCGTTTGTTCGACGCTGGTTCCTTGTTGAAGAAGATCCGCCGAAGCATTGACCAGAGTTCCGTTGCGAGTGTCCAGGATGGGCGTTTGAGCCGGGAACAGATAGATGAACAGCATCGCGACCGCAACGAGAGCGGGGACCGCACCACGGAGCCACACAAGTGCGCGACTGACATGTTCCTCATTGAATGTATCGCTGACATCCGACCGGCGTGGGTACATCAGAACACTCATCCCAATGACCGAGGTGACCAGAATCGCGGAGATGATCTGAAGATGATCCGATCCTGCCACACGGATGATCAAATCCCTCAAAGCAGGATATCTTTGTCCGTACGTCACGGGATGGACAACACCAGGAAGCATGGCCTGTGTCGTTCCGGTCCCGAACACCCACCAACTCATGCATGCTGATATCCACACCAGCGCACCTCCCATGGCGGTTTCCAAGATCAGATTGAGTGACAGATGTCGAGAGTTCAAGAAAGGCATGAGGATGGCGAACGGTGCTACCAGTATCATCCAGTATGGATTGAGAGGTACGAGCGCCACAAAAGCCGCCCACACGATGAACGCCAGATAGATGCTCAACCTGGCTAGGTCTTTGCCATCCTCAGACTTTCGAACATACGCGAACAGGCACGTGAGAAGGATGACAATGACGAACAATGGCAAGACTACCTGGTCATACTCCCATTTGAAGCCGGTGGCCGTCAGCCTTGACAGCATCCCATCCATGAAACCACCCGTTGACGCCTGGTAGGCCGGTTGGCTTCCGTAGACGAGTTTGCAGATCGCCACCCCTGCGATGCCCACGATTCCCTGGCCGATGATCGGCCAGAGCTTCTTGGTGCGGAGCAGGACCAGTGGTACAAACAAAAAAAGCGAGAAGAGCTTCATCGTATTGGCGATGGCGAACCAGACGAGGAAGGATTTCGTCTTCCCCCTCAAGTACGCGTCGATTCCCAACAGCATGAAGGCGATGCCGATGATGTCGTACTGGGCAATGATGAAAACTGGGATGATCACAGTTGAAGCCGTCAGGAACAGCAGGACCACCCATCGCCGTCTTCCCTTATCCAGGCCGATTGTTTTGGCGAGACGGTTGAGAGCCCATGCCGCCAGAAGAGTGAACGCGACGATCATCAGTTTTGACCACAACAAACAGCCAAATGAATAGAGATAGTCGATGCCGGTGATGTGGTGAATGATATAGATGGGAAGGTTCCACACGGCGAAGATGGCGTACAGAGGGAAATCGTAGACAGCCGGGTGACCGAAAGTTGAGTTGTCGATGGCTATCTGGTAGAAGTCCAGGGGTCGTCCTTGGAGAATTGAGTCTATGAAATTGAAAGAATGTTCGATTGTCGCTTTGACATCGCTGTAGAGGAAATTAACCGTCGTGAAAGCCAGCAGCACCACCACAAGGGTGACGTCCAGAGCTTTTGGCGAATCAGTGCGGCTCCACCACCGTGTCAGTGGTTGAATCCTCTCCCTCGTCTTGTCCAGAACCGTTGTCAGCGATGTTGTCGACGCCACGTCTCCACCTTCTTTCGATGAGAATCTTGCGTGAAATGAAATTGTAAACCATGACCACCGCGGTCACGAGGATCTTCGCCAGCGCCGGGTTCAGGTGCATGTACCCGACGCACACCTTCATCAGGAGTTGGTTGAGCCCGAGCGCGACCAGGTTGAGGATGACGTACAGCCCGAACTCGATCGCCTTGTTGGCTCCGGGTTTCGAGACGAACACGAACTTCACACTCAACCAGTAGTTGATGACCAGCGATGTGAGGAAAGAGAGGGCGTTGGCCGTGAGGTAGTAGACGCCGAACACCTGCGACAAGAGCATGAAACCGCCAAAATCGATGCACACCGATATGACTCCGACGACGCCGAAAGCGGCGACTTGTTTGATGAGGGCACGCATTCTACGTGTCCTGCTCCTCTGGCACGTCAAAATTCAACCTCTGCCCGACGACGACTCGTGGCTTGTGGGTGACGCGGGTGTTGATGCTGAGGATGTACTCTCCCAGGACTCCGATGAAGAAGAGCTGTATAGCCCCGAGGAAGAAAATTCCAATTGAGATCGACGCTTGTCCGAGTGGGTACGTGGCGGGATGGATCAACTTGTTGATCAGCACAAAGACCGACAAGCCCAGACAGATCACACCGACGATGGCCGCGAGGAACGTGGCCAGACGCATCAGGAGCTTTGTCGACGAGGTGATGCCCTGCATGGCGAAGTCGTAATTGCGCAAGAAGTTGAAGTTCGACTTGCCTCGGCTTGATTTGGCCTGATCGTAGGCGACGCTGGCGATATTCATTCCGTACTCGGCGACGACAGCTTTGAAGTACGGTTGGATGTCGTCGATCTGTTTCAACACCTCGACGAACGATTTGTCGTAGAGTCCGTACCCCGTGAAACGCTCGATCTGCTTGGTCTCAGCCAACCAGCCAATCAGCCCATAATAGACCTTGCGCATGACGCGCATGAATCCCTTCTCATCGCTGGAGGCTCTCTGCCCGATCACGACCTGATGGCCCTGCTCCCACAATTCGATGAATTTCGGGAGGTACTCCGGGGGATCCTGGAGATCTCCAAAAAGCAGGAACGTCGCATCGCCCGAACCATAGGTCAACGATGTGAACACATTGCGGTGAAAACCGAAGTTGCGAGCATTGAAGACCGCTTTGACGCGATGATCCCTCTGGCACAGAGCAGCGATTTCCTCCCGTGTACGATCGGTGGAATAGTCATCGCAAAAAATGATCTCATAGTCGTATGCTGGTAGACCCTCGAAGACCGCACACAGCCGGACATACATGGAATTGACGCTGTTTTCCTCATTGAAACAAGGGATGACGACTGAAATCAAACGCCTCTGTGAAGGAGAAACCATCGCCATATTTCTTTCTTTGAGCCCATGATGAACCAACGTACTGTTTCAGCCTACCAAAGTCCTTCAACCAATTGCTCTATCCTCGATGAGTACATGTTCGGTTTCCCATCGTCTGCCAAGGCCCGAGAACCAGGCAATGATCCACTTTTCCGCCCGGGAGAGCAACACCGAAGCGACGGCGACCATTGCACAGACAATGACGATATAGACGATGATGTTGCGTACACTCGTTGGATGGAACCACATGAGCATCTGATAAAAGATGAAGTGATGGGTCAAGATGATCGAGAAGCTGATGGCCCCGACCCAGGCGAAGAAGTCCGGTGCCAATGGCACATACTTGAGGAATTGGCCGATGTAGAAGAGGATGTACACACATGCACACCCATATACAATGTTCATGAAATCAGGGCCAAGGTTCGGTGCGGTGATCCACAAGCCGGCAACCACCGCGACCGCGATGGAAGCGCCGATCCACGACGGTTTACGAGAGAAGACGAGCATCCCGAAGATAAATGAGGCAATCGGCATGAACAAGTAAAAAGCCCAGGAATGGCCGATGTTGAACGCAGTCGCGATGACCAAGACTCCTCCGATGATAGCGAGTGTCACGACTGATTTACGCCAGATCCAGTGGAGCAGTGGGAACAACGCATAAACCCCGATGATGCAGCCGAGGAACCACTCCCCCACCATGTAGAACGTGGGAACGCCCAATGCCAACAAGAGTCCGTCAAAGCCCACGAAAGAAAAAACGATGTGCCAGGCGGGCACGCCTACCGCAATCGTGCGGTCGATCAGGAAATGGATCGCCGTGGCGAACGCATAAGCGATATAGAAAACTGGGAAGATCCGCAAAAATCTTTTGCGGATGAACATCCCAAGGCTCATCGCCTTTTCGCGAGGTGTGCTGCATGCCAGGCTTGCGCCTGACACAGCGAAGAACAGCGGTGAGCTGATCATTGTGAGATTGGCCGTGCCTCCGAAGAGCTGAACGACCGTCCCCGTCGAGTGCGCAAGGAAATGAATGACCAGAACAGCGGCAATAGCCACAGCCCGAGCAAAGTCTAAATGAACTAGTCTTTCTTTGGGTTTGGTGCGGGTTTCCATGCTCATTTCCTCTCTACCTGCTTGGGCCACGTCGAAGACCCAGACGCCTCAGGACAGCCCCCAGTTTCCTCTTGATATACTTCACCGCGTGCCGACGAAGGCTGGCATCGCCGATGCGGATGTACTCCTCGTAATCGTCCAAACGTTGTTTGAGCTCACAGACGACACCATAGTTGGTCCCGCGAATCTCACCATCTCCGAGAATCAGGCGCGGAATGCAGACATCGTTGAAATTCCTCACATACTGGCGGAGATTGGAAATCTCCAGCTCGGCATAGCCTGAGGACAGGACGTACGCCGGGTAGTACCCCGCATCCTGGGTCACGAATGGGTACGCCCGTTCGATGGCGTGCATGAGACCGCCATCCGTGGGGACCTTCACCGTCTCTGATGGAAAACTGGAATAGCTGTATCCGTGCTCGAAGAGCTTCGCCAGAGCAGCCGGTCTGAACCAGAACACGGTGCCAAGGGGAGCCACCGGATACTTTCCCCGGGCAATGGGGGCGTTCAGGTTCAAGTTTTCGCACACCCTCTTGGTTTTCTGAAAGTTAGACCACCATTCATTTCCCAATGTCGGATAGTGCGCGGCATGGTTCGGTTCAGTTGGGGACAACAACCCCAGACGGGGATTCTCGCAAAATGTGGTGATGACATTGGAGACGAAAGCCCGAGTGGCCAGGCTGTTCATACTCATTTTGTACGCGAAGCTCTGCCCCACCGTCGGCGGGTCATTCTGCAGAGTTTTCTTGTCGTGGTAGAAACACGCCAGGTCATAGTCGCCGGCATAGTCCTTCCATCCCACCAACAGGGCGCTGACATCGCGTCCCCGGTTCTCCACCGGTAGGAGAACCACGGAGTTCGGCAAGACAGAGAATGCGCTCCTAATCTCATCAATGTCATCCAAGCGACTCGTCGTGATGAAAATGTCGGCATCTTCAGGCATGTGAGAGGCATACCTGACAGATTCTGGCAAGAGATCCATGTAGTACAGATGCATGATCAGCGCGAGTCTGAGCGGGGGCGGGGCTGGATCGATCCGCGCCCTGTCCGAGAGGACATATACCAGTCCCAACGTGTCGACGACATCGCAAGCATGACAGGTCCTGATCAGATTCTCCCAAATGAGGTCAGTGTCATAGTCGGTTTCTTTGAGATACGCTAGAAGTTCCCGAGATGCCTCGCCTCCTGATTCATTGAGCAGTGAATCCTTCGGCTGGAAAAAAGAACGCCGCTTGAAGATAGGACAATGGTACTTTTCAATGAGAAGACGAGGCGCGAAGATGATCATGTTCCGGTTCACACGGTCTTCTGGCGCTGGCTCGACTGAGACTGCCCATGTGTACCCCATGTCTGCGAAATGCTGGGTGAAATAGGACTCATGCAGCCCGATAGCGTCTTCATAGGACTCGATTGGAGGGATGTTCTCCCAGTACGCCCGAAGTTGTTTCGATTCTAGGAATCTCTTGCGGTACACAGTGAAGTGACTTTGGATGTGTTCGGGAAGATACCCATATGGGTTGCGCTCAAAAGGATCATAATCGATCTTGCCGAACTTTGTGATTCCCCAGAAATCCACATCGCGTGACTCCATTTCCGCAAACGTGTCAGCGAAGGGATAGACCGGACCCATAATGGTGAAGTTCAACAAAACCACTTCGTCATAGGTGGCCAGTTCATCCCATCCCACATGATCCAGGCCAGCCCTGTACGCCCACACATCAAAACCCTCGTTGGATCGGATGATGATTTCGGAGGTGTGCTTCTCGAACAAGGCTCGCGATTCATCGGTCAGCTCCCCGTTGGAGACCACGATGAGTCTGTCGACGTTCTGCGTGAAGTCAGCAAGGAAGACATCGATATATAGGTCGGCGATTCCTTGAGAATCGTAGAAGAAATAAATGGCAACTCTGCGCATCAGAATCGTTCATCCCGGGCCATGATGGTTTCGATTTTTGTTGAATCACCATAAATGACCGGCGAGTCATAGGCCCTGTCAGGAAACTTCCCATACTCCAATTCGATGTCATATCCATTGTCTTTGATGAACTGCTCAACCCTGTCCGCCAAACTGATGGGATGTCCTGAACACACGTTGATGATTCCGGTGATGTTGTCTTGGACCGAAGCTGCGACGATCTGAGTCGCCAGGTCCTCGACTGATATGAAGTCGTACTGATTCTTCCCAGTTGTGAAAGGGAACAGTTTCTCCCCATCCCGAGCAGCCTGGGCAATCTTGGAGAAGATGGAATTGCCGCGGACATCGTTCCCGACGATGTAGTAGGCCCTCAGCCAGTACAGACGGAATGGCTGCATCTGGGTCAGGAGCATGAGCGACTGGCGCAGAGCGTTCTTCGCGACGCCATATTGAGACAGTGGGTTGCATGGTGTGTCATCGTCAATGGCCCCTTCGTGGTAACCGACTTCATGCATAGTTCCCATGACCGAGATATGAGAGCATCCTTGGTCGATCATCGCCCTCAAGAATTTCACGTGATTCGATAGATTCCCCATGTGTTCAGGAGAGTTGTGGACAAACCCATCTTTCCATGCTAGATGGATCAGCCGGTCAGGACTCCCCAGTCTCTCCCACACAGCATCGAATGAGGAAAAGATGTTTTCGGACTTCTGGACGGCTCGTGGATTGACATCTTCCAGCCTGACATCATTGGCGATGACCGTATAGCCTCGTTGAATGAGTTCGTCCACAACATGTCGGCCGATATAGCCAGCAGCACCCGTCACAAGCACCCGTTCGCTCACATCTGCTCCTTCTATCCGTCTAACCATCGGACTTGTCGATCTTACCAACACCACCCTGGAGTGAGAAAGCTTGGAACAGCGTTTCAACAGTTCTCCATCGTTATCATCGATCTACACCCATACTGACATACTGAGATGGTAGTATACCGAACGCGATTCATGAAAGGGGTACCAGCCATGACTCTTGCGTCGGAACGGATCGACCGTCTCTCTCACGAGCCACTGCGCAACATAGCAGCTCCTGAAGGCCTGTTCCGTGGAGTCGGTGAGAGCTACCGTGACCTGTGGCACAGAAGAGATCTCCTCCTCTTGCTCGTCAGACGTGAGATCCGGGCGAAGTATAAGGACTCGGTCCTCGGATTGTTGTGGAGCCTCGCCCGCCCACTGGTCCAACTTCTCATCTACTATCTCGTCATCGGTCAATTCCTGGGCGCGGCCCGATCTATCACCAACTTTGCTATTTTCGTTTTCTCTGGTCTGACCATTTGGACTCTTTTCAATGAGATCGTCGCCGGTGGCACAAGTTCTATCATCTCCAATTCTGGGTTGATCAAAAAGATAAAACTCCCGCGAGAGGTCTTTCCTCTTGCCTCCACCGGCTCCGCGTTGTTCAACTGCGGCATTCAATTCATCATCCTCGTCATCGCCGTCCCACTGACATCCGGCTTCCCCCCAGACGCGGACTGGATCAACTTGCCGCTCGCTTTACTGATCGTGACCGTATGGGGCACCGCCCTCGCCCTTCTGCTCTCCGCGAGCAATGTTTTCTTGCGAGACATCCAATACCTTGTCGAAGTGGTCCTGATGATCGGTTTCTGGGCTTCCCCGATCGTCTATTCATGGGACATGGTCCAACAGAGAGTGGGTGCCACGACCCAGGAAATCTTTCTGGCGAACCCCATCACTGTGGCCGTACTCGGAATGCAATCAGTCTTCTGGAATCCCGGACCAGATTTCACCGGCGTCACATTTCCCGTGAATCTCACCCTCCGAATGGTCATCGCACTGGGAATAGGATTTATCGCCCTCTTTTTCGCTCAGAGAGCTTTCTCTCGCATGCAACGAAACTTCGCGCAGGAGATGTGATGGAAACCGACATCATCAAGGTGGAAGACGTCACGAAGTCCTTCACGGTCCGTAAACAAAAATCATTGAAAGACAGACTTGTCAATGCTCGTGTCGGCCGGTTGCACAATGAGAAGTTCAACGCTCTGGACCATGTGGACCTCACAATCCGTGCTGGCGAATCTGTCGGGCTCGTTGGCGCCAACGGATCCGGAAAATCGACATTGCTCAAAGTTATCGGCGGGATTCTCGCCCCCGATTCGGGACGAGTTCTCATACGCGGACGTATCGCGGCACTTCTCGAACTAGGCGCAGGATTCCATCCAGACCTCTCAGGGAGGGAAAACGTCTATCTCAATGCTGCGGTGTTGGGTCTGAGTCGCCAAGAAACAAACCAATATTTCGATGACATCGTCGACTTTTCCGGAATTCCCGAGTTCATCGACACCCAGGTGAAATTCTACTCATCAGGAATGTACGTCAGACTGGCTTTTGCCGTGGCCGTCCACGTCAATCCGGATATCCTGCTTGTCGACGAGGTCCTGGCAGTGGGAGACGAACCATTCCAACTCAAGTGCATGGAGAAGATTCGCCAGTTTCAAGAAGAAGGAAGAACTATCGTCCTTGTTTCACATTCCGCCGCGCAGGTGGCAGATGTGTGCGATCGCGCCATCGTTCTAGAACATGGTGTCGTTGTGGCTGACGCTGATCCTCTCACAGCCCTGGGCAAACTGAGACAAGAGTACCAAAAACAGATTGACAACAACCGGGAGTCGGCTAACATCAACTCCCCGCACAATGCCGCGATTGACCGAATCTACCTCACTGATTCCCGCCATTCCCCTCGGCGGAAGGGGTACCACGTCGTCATGCCCTCAGGATCTGATCTGATCGTCCACTGTGAGGTCAACTTTGACGAACCCATCCCTAATTGGGCATTTCACGTCGGTATCGAAGATGTCCTGGGAAACACCATCATCGGCTGCGACACCCGTCGAGAACTTCAGAAGAAGTTGCCCAGCCTCACTGGGAAACAACACATCAGCATCACTTTCCCCCACCTGTACCTAGGAGCTGGCGACTATTCGGTGAGCCTTGGCATACGCGACGGGGACGACCTTCATGTCGACCACCTGTCTCGTGCCGCAGACTTCCTCGTTGAGTCAGATGGACACACCGCGGGGATTCTGTCCACCGATCCGGTTCTCGATTTCTCCTCCCCCTCATGATCACCGTTTTGATGGGGACGTTCAACGGGGAGAAGTACATCGCCGAACAGTTGGACTCCCTTCTCAACCAGACGCTCCTCCCCGACCGAATCCTCATCCACGATGACCGCTCCACGGACTCGACTCCCCAGATCCTCGCCTCCTACCAAAAGACCCATCCCGGGTTGATTGAAGTGGTCACCAATGCCCATAACTCCGGTGGATCGGCCTCCAATTTCATGTCCATGATGACCACCGCCAGGGACGACTACCTCATGCTCTGCGACCAGGACGACGTCTGGCTGCCGGAAAAAATCCAGGCGTCGTTGGAAAAGATCACGGCGATGGAATCTCGCTGGGGAGTCTCGACCCCCGCTCTGATGCACTCAGACCTGATCGTGGTCGACGAGGACTTGAAACCAGACGCCCATTCTTTCCGGGAGAACACTTTCGCCAATTACGACCGGACCACTCTGCGGGATCAGATCATCCAGAACACCGCCACCGGATGCACCATCATGTACAACCGTGCGCTGGCCGACCTCATCACACGCACTCCCCATCACATGGTGATGCACGACTGGTGGATCTCTCTCATCGCTTCGGCCTTCGGCCAGATGGGACATATCGACGACCGTACCATCCTCTATCGCCAACACAGGGAAAACCAGGTCGGGGTCACCGACATGAGGACGTGGAGATACAAGCTCAACCGGCTTGTCAACCCCGGCAAGGTCAGGGCGGACATAGCCAAGACCTACCCACAGGCTCA
>JGI24699J35502_11133830_pt1 | contig 16732 bp, 23 predicted proteins | sample TergutMp193P4_FD_35502 | JGI IMG/M metagenome (IMG submission 35502) | reverse complement strand
GCAATAAGGTCTTTGGCATTCTTCTGTATCGTATTTATAGCAGATGTTTTGCAAGTTGCAATATTGGTACGGCTCTTTGAGATAAACCGTTTCGCCTGCCTTGTAGCGGGGGGTTGGAAAATCAAAATTTTCAATTTCATTACCATTAAATCCGCATTTATGGCATATTTGGAAGTCAAAATCCGCATCGTCAAATAAAATGCCACACATAGGACAAGATTCAAATACCTGTTGTGCTGGCTGTGGCTTCATTATCTCCCTGAACTGCGTAATCGTCCCTTCTACTACACCGTTAAATACTGATTCTATAAAAATTTTTCCTTTCATTTTAGTATCTAAATTTTGTGAAATGAATAATCGCTAATGTCTGTGATAAATCGTAGTTTTTAAACCATTCCAGCCAATCGTTGGAGGTTAATCCGTCATTGCAGTCTTCATAAGATAAATTTCCATAATCACTCCAAGCGTGGTCATCTGCATATTGTTCAAATCGTTTCATAATCAATAATTTTTACCGTGTTTATAGTTCCTTGTTTCGTTGTATTTCATTTTCAATTCGACATGCTTTTCAATGTCAATTTCAAGCCCCCCGCACATGTCAAGAACTCGGATAATTACATCTGCAAGCTCATCTTCGACCGTGTTTTTTACTGCATATTCAAAGCTATCAGGGAAATATAAATCCTTAATAGGGCGGCTCAAATCTTCAATATTTGCCCACCTATTAACCCTGTCTGCCTCCAAAGCCTCGCTCAATTCCGAGTGAATGAGGGCGATTTTTTGAGCAAAAAATGCGTGTTCTAAGGCTCTGCTACTTTCACTGGCATAGTTTATTTCATTATCATAAAACCCCTTTGCTTTTGCATTTGCGTGAATTTTATCACGTAGTTCATTTAATCCTTTTGGTATCATAATTTTTATTTCTTTTCTTTTTTTTTAAATTCTATGAAAATATTCGATGTTGCCTTCACAGGACACATCCTGACAATTCTTTTCAGCGTCAAGAAGCCTACACCAACCTACCCCTTCAACATCTTCATTAAGGAAGTTCACGCAATCCCCACAGGAATTTCGACCTTTTTTTTCACGGGGTGTTTTAATTATTTTATTTTCATCTCTCCGCGTCAGTTCGGCTAAAACGATGTTTCTTTTGGCTGATAATGTTCCGATAGTTAGAGAGAAAGGAACATGATCGCCATGAGCACCGTCAATTTTACGGCTCAATTCCTGCACAAGGCTTTCGAGTTCTGGCTCGCTTAATCTTTGTACGTTTTCGGGTGTTATTTTACTTGTTTTCATGTGTATAGTATTTGTTGTGTTTGGTTTATATGCGTTTGCTGATTTGTCTTTAGAATAGCCAAAAAGACATCTAAAATCGGTTATTTTGCTCATAATTCACGTTTATTAAGTTTTTTTTCAAAATGGACAATCATCATCTTCTCTATTGTTAAAATCTATGAATGAGAGACGTTCCGCTTCATCCATTTGATCTTGCTTTTGCTTTGTTAAATGATTGGAATTATCCCAATTTACCTCATCATTTAAGATATTCGAATAGTACGGAGTATATCTGCCGTTATTTAAATTGTACTTGAACAAGCACATGCCTGGTTCTCCTAAATGTCTGAATTTTACTTTTTGGACATGCACTTCGATATAGTTTTCTTCGCGCTTTCGGTGTACCACGATGCCAAAATCGGCTTTGTTGAAGAAATTAGCAGAGCCACTGATGTCATATAACGTAGGGGCTTCAATCTTTCCGTCTTTGTTCTTTTGCAGTTTTGTCGGGTGCGCCATAAGAACAACCAAAACGTCGTTTATCTGTGCGAAGTTGGTAAGTTTGTCCAATAATTGGCTGATATAAAGCGTTTCGCTCCTGTTACCCTGTTCGCTTTCCAAACGGTTGTACGGGTCGATAACAAGGGCTTTTATACCTTTTTTCTTAACGAGGTATTTAGCCTTTTCAAGAATATTATCGGCTTTGAAATTATCTGTCGGTGAAATAAAGAAAAAGTTGTCTTCCAAATGTTCCTTTACCTGCATATATTCCCCGTATCCGAGAGTTTTACGGCTAAATTTTTTACCTGTAAACTTTTCAATGAGTTTAGATGCATGATAGGCAAGCGGAGCGTTTTCAGGGCTGAAATAGGCAAAGCGCCATCCGTAACGAATGTTCAGCCGTTCAGCAATCTCATCAATAAATTCGGATTTACCACTACCTGGAATGCCTGAAACAATACATAGGCGTTTTGTTTCAAATGAGCATAAAGCATCGAAATTGGTATGCCCAACTAATACTCCTCTTTGCATTCCATTTTCAAAGAGAGCATCAAGAGACTGTTCAAAGTCCGACACTTGGAAAACTCCCTCAGCCTTTATCTCATGCGCTCCTTCCAATCTCTTCAAAAGAGAAAAAGTACCGTACTTCATAAGGTGTTCGTTTGCGTCTTTGCACTCATCACCATAATCCACTACCTTACATCGTTCTATACCGAACCGACGAAGCAATTCATCTCGTAGCTCAACCCCTTTTGTATCGGTATCAACGGCGATGTAGATAGTTTCTTTGTCATCAAAGTACTCTTCAATATATTCATCGAGATAGGATAGATTGGAATTTGCACCATTCGGAACACTCACAACATCTTTTCGTCCTGCTGTGTAAAAAGACAACGCGTCCATTTCCCCTTCTGTGATGATAGCTTCTTTCGTGCCTTTGATACTGTCGATGTTGTAAAGTATCAGTTCTGCCCCGCTTACAAGTTTGAAATGCTTGTCGCCGGTCCTGAACTTTGTGTTTACCAACTCCCCATTACGGTAGTAGTTGAATTGCACCGTATTGACATTCTTGTTCTTTTGCGGCATCCATTCCTGCCCTTCCGTTACCTTCAGAGCTTTTAACGCCTCTTTGCTTATTCCGCGTCCTTCAAACCACTTGAGGGCTTTTTCGCTCAACGTCCCCGTTCCAGATTGTGGTTTCGGCTTTCTATATTCCGGCTTTTTGCTGGACAAAGGTCTCGGGTTTCTGAATGGTCTATCCCACTTTTCTTCCTTTTCGGCGGCACATCCCGAATATCCGCAGTAATGGCAGTGAAACATACCTGTTGCGAGGTCGCAAGAAAGGCTTTTATCTCTTTTGTCCCGCCTCCTATCGTGGCATTCAGGACAAAAGGTTTTTATATGCCCGCTTGTTTTTCCGTTAGGAACTGCGATATTTAATTCTTCCCATCTCATTTTACATATTCCATTGGTTTAATCCTGCATTCCACCACCATGCGTCCGAAGGTCTGGGCGGGGCATCATACGGAATTGTTGTATTTCCGCTTCCGTATGTGCGTGTCCCGTCCGGTCTAAGATATTCACCCACTCCGAGTTTTGGCTTAGTTTCATCTTGTTCTTGCAATGGTGCATCATTCGCGTTCAAAAACTTGTCTAATTTGTCAGCCCGAGTAAAAAACTCAGGTGTCAAAAACTTAAATTTTGTTTTAATGTGAAATTCGTCTTGAAGGGCATTTTTAAGCGCTTGCAGCATTTGTGCAGGGGTAAACCCCTCTCTCAGTCTCTCGTTAAACTGCTTTTTGGCTTTGTCTATTGGCTTATAACGACCTTTGCCACGAATCGCGTTGAAATCGGAAATGTATTTTAAAAACTCGCCTGAATCAACAACAGTTTTATCAAGATTATCTTCATTCTCGGGAAATAGCTCTAATGATGTATTATTATTTATTTTATTTTCTTTTCTTTTCTTTTGTGTATTAATGTTATCATCATTCGAATTAATGTTTACATTTATTTCATTAATGTTTACATTTTCTATTTCTGACACATCAACAAGTAAAAAATCACGAATAACATCAACTTGCTTATATCGTTTTGTGGCTTCAAAATACCGTGTTTGGATGCCTTTGGAAGTAAGAATCTTAAACCTGTCAAGAAGGGATTTATTAAAAAATCCGCGCTTGACCAATTCATTAACTATATCACTCACTAACGAAGGGGTTATTCCATCGCCCGCGCGTTTCGCAAGTAGCGTACTTTCATCTTCATTCCAATCTGTATAATATCCATTTCGGTATATTTTACACAATAAACGAATAGCTATAATCTCGCCTTTTATTCCAAATCTCGCCGATGTAAATTCAATCTTTTCATCGTTGAAAAAATCTACATCAAAAGGAAAATAATCTATGCCTATTTTGTTGGTTCGAGCCATATCTCACATACTATTAAGTTCAGATTCCACTTTCATGTGCATTAATATAGACTTCCGCAGGTTTTCATTTGCGGGTGTCCAATTGAAACTGTCCAGCATCCACTGCTTATAATCAGGCGGTATGTCGGATATTCTATCCCCCTTGTGTTTTCCGAAAGGCATTATTTCAATTATTTTATCATAAGTAGATGCAGAATTCGTGCGTTCGACCTGTTCTTTCGTTACTTTCCCGATGTCGTGTATCGGTATGCCTGATAATAATTTTCCGCCCGTTCCGAACATGCGCCATATATTAACCTTTTCAAAGGTTATGTCCTCAACATGCCCAAAACGGGAAACATTGCCTGCGAGGTCGATTATCAAACAATCTTCCTTATCGGGGTCGATGCGGGTTCCCCTCCCTACAATTTGATAATACAAGGCGATTGAGGCGGTTGAAATACCAAAAATGATACAATCTATTCCGGTGTAGTCAAAGCCCGTTGAGAGTACCCGCACGTTGAAAATTACCCGTGTTTTTCCTTTCCTGAAGTCATCTATACCCTTTTCCCTTTCTGCCTTGTGCATTTCGCTGTGAATAGCCGTAGAATCGGGGTATTGCCTGCTTAGATTAATAGCTTCTTGTACCGAAGGAACAAATACAAGAATGTGTTTTCTTTCGCTGTTTTCATCGAGTTGTTGTTTTATTTGTCCGTGAATATCGTTTGCCCTGAATGCCCTCTCAACGCTGTCATCGGTATATTCCGACTTGGAGGAATTGTAAACCAGCATTGAATCGTCGAAATAGGTATTCTTGTATTTTAATTTGCTCCAAAATCCGAGTTCCACCATCTCCTGCACCTGCCCGACATGGATTATATCCTTGAAAAAATTACCCTTCTTTGAACGGCTGGTAAGCATAACCAACTTAGAAAATCGGTTGCCGCCCAGGTCCGTATTTTGCTGTAATTTTATCGGTGTGGCAGTAATTCCCAAAACGTGCGTAATGCCGCTGTCGGCGAGGAATGTGCCTAACATGCTGTCGGCTTCGCGCGGGTATAAATGAGCTTCATCAATCAGCATTTTCTTGAATCCAAGTTGCTTGAACAAGCCCCCGAGATTCTTTATGCTGCCAATAGTGGCATAGGTTACTTTATTTATGTCCTTACGCCCAAATGAAGCGGAATAAATGCCCGCCTGCACCTCCAAATCATCACCACATAAGGCAAGGTATTTCTTGTAATTTTGCTCTAAAAGTTCTTTAGAAGGCTGCAAAACAAGTATCTTGTCTTCTATTTTTTTTGCCGTGAATGCCGTAAGTATGGATTTTCCCCATGCCGTTGGCAGAACAATCAGGGACGGGACAGGCTTTTTCTCATTGAAAAAATCTATCGCCTTTTTGATTGGTTCTGTTTGGTTTTTACGAAGCGTTATCATCTCGTTTTATTTTAAATAAATAGGTCTCCAATGGGTAACTTCAAGCCTTTCATCTTCCCAATCTTCATCAATCCTAAATATTTTTCCACTTTCTAATCTTATTAAAATATTTTCAGGGGGCATATCGCTTGGTATTGGGAAATCATCTACCTCATACCATTGTTGAGCAAACTCAACGCCTGCTTTAAAAGCATCATACATTTTATCGTTTAATGTCGGAGAAGTCCGTGTAGAAAATTTATTTTCCTCTACATAGTCTTTTGCTGCTTGTTCTATTGTTTCCATTTTATCTGTTTTCATTTTATATCTGTTTTTAGTTAAAAAGCGATGAATGAGTTAGATAAATTAAAAATTTAAATAAAATATAAATGTATGGAGCCGTTTTATTGTAAAATGTTTCATTCATCGCTTATGATTTTAATGGTTAAATTTCATTGTTTGAATAGTAACTTACACTCTCATCAGGGATAAAAACCTCTACACAACTCAGCTCCTGTAACAATTTTATTGTGTTGTATATAGAGCTGTATTCATCGCTACTCATTACCGCTTTGATAGCGGAAATAGCTTTCTCAAATGATACCGCCTGCACAAGGAGGTTTTTCATTCCTGCCGACTTTTCGCCCCCGTCCTCGTCGTCTATCATGGAGTATATTTGGCATCTATACCAATGCACGAACTTCGTTCCGTCTGCTTCGTACTCATCCCGCTCCGTGTCGTATATTTTGATCACCTTGTTGTAATCTATTTTGTTTACTTTCGTAAGCTCGAAAACGCCCGAAATGTTCAATTCAAAATACTCTGCAAAAAAGGCTTCTGCATCTGCAGGACATTCTGCTGTAACAAAATAGCTCTGTTTGCGCGTCTTTGAGTTGTTTGAATAGTGTACATTGAGAATTACTTCCCATAGGTTCAGGCTTTTATTCTGTTCGCCAATGATAGGGATATTCGACACATTGATCATCGTTATCCCGTTTTGCTCTAACAGTGACTGAATGATTTCATTTACCTGTGTGCCTTTTCCGCATACGACATCGCTCCGCTCTATCGTTGTGATTTCGTCGGTTTCCTCGTCGTGTAAATCTTCCATCCATGTGCGCTTTTCGTTTTGTGTTAAATACCACCCCAAAGCGTCTTTTACGTTTACTGTTTTTCTAATTAGTTCCATAATTTCGTATTATAATTTTGTATTAAAAAAACACCGTCCTTAGGATTATCTGCGGAATAAACCCTCGTAGAGATAAGGGAAAAAAACGCTACCTCCCTTTCGGGGCGGGTATCCTTAGACGGTGTATGTTGTTTCAAAATGTTCATTTTGTTAATTGTGTGTGTTTTAATATTGATTTCCCTATTTCTTCAACAACCTTGACGGTTACGCCGTTTCCAAGCATTTTATACCTCTGTGTTGATGATATTTCCCGTATTGTACCGTCGTAATTGCCATATTTTGTCCAGTCGTCGGGCAAGCCCTGCAGTCGCTCGCATTCAATTTCGGTCATCCTTCGGATGTTATTCACATAGGGAATATTATCACCGCCTGTGCCGTAGCGTTGGGTTATTGACGGAGCTATATCTGTGTAGTTACGCTCTTTGCCTCCGTGTTTGCCATTGGGTTCGGTTATTATATACTGACTTGTATTTCCGATATGTCCTTTCACTGTATTAGCTTTATCTTTCTTGTGATAGTTTTCTACCTCACCGTTTTTACCTCTTGTGTAAGAAATGATAAATGTGTCATCTGCTTTATTTCCAAACGTTTGTTTTATTGTCGTACAATTTTTGGCTTGTGTCCATCTTTTGTTTGCTTCATTCTTTGTTGAATATAGCTGGACATTTTCTTCGATAGGAAATATTTGTCCGCAACACTTGTTTGCAAGACATCCGACAAGAAATATTCGCTCTCTATTTTGGGGTAGAAACCATGATGTATTAAGCAGTTGCCATTGGAATCGATAACCCCCAATGTTGGCAAAGGCTTGGATAATTGCCCAAAAATCTGCGCCAGAACTTGAGGAGAAACAGCCTTTAACATTTTCCCAGATATAAACGTCTGGTCGGAAGTAAGATATTGTGGAAAGTGCATGCTTGACAAGACAGCTTCTCTCCCCAGCCAAGCCATTTCGCCTTCCAGCAATGCTGAAATCTTGACAAGGCGAGCCGAAAGCGATAATGTCAGGTCGTTTAATTCCTGATTCGATAACATGCTCAACTGCTCCGATGTACTTTGCTTCTTCATAATTGTATCTGTAATTTGCGATTGCGTGTTTGTCTATTTCAGAATAATACACTTTTTCGAAAGCAAAACCTGCATCGCACAACCCTTTGTGAAAGCCTCCGTATCCGCTGAATAAATCAAGTAGTATCATTGAAATATGTTTATTTGTTGTTTTATTTGAAACGCTTTTTTACAATTCTTTACAGCCATATTGAAATAGCTGTCTTTAAGTTCAATTCCTATGCCTTTTCTCTCTCTTAAAATAGCCTGATACACTTCCGAACCGATACCTGCAAATGGTGATAATACTGTATCGCCTGCATTAGAATAAAGGGTAATCAATCTGTCTATCGTATCCAATTGCAATGGGCATATATGCTTTTCATCCCGTTCATCTTTGCTTCCCTTGAGATTTAGTGTATTGGAATAGTTTATGTCATACCAGATCGGTGAAGCGTATTTTTGCCATGTAGATACAGAAATATCACATCTAACAGGATCAACACGCTCGCCATACTTATGGAAAACGAGAATATAATCAGGCAAACCGACACGGCTCATCGTTGAGTCTTTTTTTACTTGCTTGTGCAATAATCCAAGTGCTTTTGTACGTTGCATCTCAACAACTGGATCTTTCCATATTGTGATTCGTGAGTAGTATATAAATCCGTGATTTTCAAAACACTCCCTTATCATATTCGAAAAATCACGTAACCCGATATATCCCTCTTTTCCTTTTTGTATGGGTAAATCCATACAGTGAACGCATACATTGCGCCCTTGTACTGTTACACGATATAGTTCATTTACGAGAAACCTAAAGGCATCAAAAAACTCCTTATAATCTTTTGAATTTCCCATATCTGCAACTTCATCAGAATACGTATAAAGTTCGGCAAAGGGAGGGGAAAATATGGATAATCCAATGGATTCATCTGGTATATTAGGCATCACTTCCACACAATCGCCGTGATAAACGGCATAATCTTCTGTTATAACTTGATTCCTTATCATAGCTAAATTGCTTTTAAAAATTCAGGCAATTGTATTTTTATTACCTCGTGTTGTTTTTTTACAGTCTGTTTGTAATTTAATTTCATTGATTCAACCATTGCTCGCTGCATACGGTTAAATTGCTCCTGCTTACGTTTAATGCTTTGTATTACATTCTGCATTGTATCAGTAGTGATGAGGTACATGGTTACCTTATTCCTTTGCCCGTAACGGTACGAGCGTCGTATTGCCTGATACAAGCTCTCAAATGAAAAATCCAAAGAGGCAAATATTTGATTGTGGCAGTTCTGATAATTAAGCCCAAACTGTGCGATTTTAGGCTTGGTAATCAATACAGAGAAATCATTATTAGCAAAACCAAGCAAACGGAATTCTTTTATATCTGGTCTATCGCTGCCTTTTACTTCAATGGCATCAGGTATCAACTTGCGTAAATAATTTCCCTCTTTGTCCTGCTTTATCCATATAATAAAATTTTCATTTGAGTTATTTATAATTTCAACGACCTTATTCAACCGCTCGGGAATAGTTGTCCGTAATTCAAGGTTAAAATTGGTAGCGTTTACGGCAACATCATTAAACAACATACCATTATCGCGCTTTTTTGTTTCTATTACTTTTTCGATAATATCCAACTCTGGTAAAATATAGCCATCATCAGAGAAACCAATATCGGATGGTTTTTCTATCATAATTGCCCATGAAGAAACCCATTGCCAAAAATTACGTTCTGCATGTCCTTTCAATCTCCATTTGGAAGTATCTCCCCCATCATGCACAAAGTACATGGACAGCATCTCGTTGCGCTTCATTACTCCCAAAAACTCCGCATGGTTGCCTAATTCCATAGGATCATTAGGAGAAGGGGTAGCTGTCCAGCAGCTTTTATACCGTACATCACGGAATTTGTCTATGATTTTATTTCGCATTTTTCCTTCAAAATTTTTCAATATGGAACTTTCATCTAAGGCAATTCCTATAAACTGACAAGCATCTATATTATCCATTTGTTCATAGTTAGTAATGTATATCTTGTTATACAAGTTGTAATTATCCGAGTTGTCTAATCGCGTAATGTCATATCCGAATTTTGTGGCTTCGTAAATAGTTTGTCCGGTTACCGCCAATGGTGCAAGTATGAGCACAGGTGCTTCTTCCTTTTTTACTATTTGATTGCACCATTCCAATTGCTGGATTGTTTTACCAAGTCCGCAATCTTCAAATAGTGCAAACCTGCCCGCTTTCAATGCTTTTTTTACGCAATACTTCTGAAAAGCAAATAAAGCCTGATTTAATTCGTCCATTTCAACGCTAAAACCTGATTCAATACGCTGCTGTGCTTTACTTTCAAGTATTTTATAATAATCTTCCATTTTCTTGTAAGTGTTTGTATTTTTCGTAGCTTATCTGCTTTGCTTTGTTCAGTTTGTTAATATTTACACCTGCCTTACGCCTGATGTTTGCTGTGCGTGTGTCCTGTCCGTGCAGGTTTCGGAGAGCAGCGAGAAGTTTTATGATATCATCCCGCTGCTTGTTGGATATTGCATACATAGGTTATTTCAATAAAAATCTCCGAGAGCCTGGTACGATTATCATATACTCCTCTCCAATCTCAGGGTGTTCCGTGCAAAACAGCTTAGAATCAAACTTTTCACTGTCCTTAGCAGTTTTCCACGTTGCGAGGGTTTGCCCGCCGTAAGAGATAGCTTCCGCGTCGCCAAAAGTCAGCTTTATCTTTTCTTCCAATTTGTCTTTGCGATCATCAAGGACTTTCAACTCCTCTTTAACCTCTTTCAACTCGGTGTACGCCGTCAAAATTTCTTCAGAAACTTCAATTATTTTACCGTCCGTGTGTTTGGAATATTTTTTTAATACATCCTCAACACTCATTGCATCAGGCTCTTGGTTTCCTATGAGGTTGTCCGTCCAAAAACGCTCAACTTCCTCGCTGAGAAACTCATAAAAATCAAGTTTAAATGGAAAATCCATGTATCCAAAATCCCGCCCTGCAGAGAGCCAAGCGAGCGAACCTTGTTCAAATTCGGCAACGCCAAGCTGATATTGCAGCTGGATAAACCAATGTTTCGGCAAATCGTCAGGGTCGATGGTTTTTTGTGTTGTCTTGCATTCCAAAATGCCCTTATTTGCGTTATTTTTAGGCATGTCAGGCAGCCAAAACGTACGGTCGGGCGATACCCGCATAAAGTCCCTTTCGGTGTTTACAAACAGAAAATCACCCGCAGAAGATTTAATTACTTCACGCCCTGTTTCGTCCGCCCAAAAGCGTGATACGGCATCTTCCAGATAATGTCCCGCCTTCATAGCAAAAGTTTCGTCTTTTGGCGCGTCAAGCCCCTTTTTCCTGCGCCATAATTGATACGGCGTTTCAAAAGGATTTAACCCTAAAATAGAAGCTACTTCGGAACTTCCTATCCCTCTTTTGCGGTGTTCGAGCCACTCGGATCTGTCCTTTGGTTTAATGATTGTTACGCTCATAATTTCATTTGTTTTAATAGTTTTTTCTTTCGTGAAACTTTTTGATTACACTCATGCTCTATTTTTTTAATCTGCTTTTTAAGGGCATTTATCTTCCACCCTTTTTCATTTTCCAAAATATTTATTTCTGAAACAAGAGCATTTATATTGCTGTCGTTATACTCTTTGATAGAAGATACAACTTGCTGTACGTCAACATCCATATTGTATCTATTCATTAATTTTTTCAATCCTTTCGCAAATTCATCAACATAAACAGCGTAGAATACTCCTTCAAATCCAATAACTTCAAAGTGTCCTCCACCTCTATTGTGTTTAATGTATTCAACAGAAAACTTATCCAAAATACCTCCATAAAACGGAAATAAGAGACTACCAGAAGGCTTATATTTGAGTATTTTCATTGTTTCTTTGGTTTAATAAATTCATTTGTTTTAATAAATTATGAATACCTCTTCCATCCTTTATTCCCTTTCCTGTGTACCAGCCTGTATATGGAAAAAGCAGAATAGTGTAGCCTTTGAACATGAACTCTAACTCGCATATAGTTTCACGCTTTATCTCAGCCCCAATAGCTGTGATTTTCTCTTTCGCATACTGCATTCGAGATGGTTGTAATTCTTGTACACGTTCTTTTAATCTTCCCATTTTTTACTGTTGCGCCTTTTGTTCAGGTTGTTCAGGTTGTTCAGGTTGTTCAGGTTGTTCAGGTTGTTCCGCTTGTTTGGGTTGTTCCGTTTCGGTAATGGCAGGTTGTTTGTTTACCTCTGCCGTTTCTTCCACCTTGACCGTTTCTTCCGCTTCGGTTGTGTCCGGCTCAACTTCAGTAATTTCATCATAGGTAATGTCTTCTATTTTTGCCTGACCGTTTTGGAAGTTTTCGGGTTTAAGAATCGCTTCATCGGTTGCGATAGCTTCTACTTGGTCAATATTCAAAGGCAGGTATTTTGAAAGCTGTTTCAACGCCTTAGCCCTTGCCATTGCTTCGTAATCGGTTGCCCAAGCCCCCGTAGGTGCTCCTTTTTGCATCGGTGAACGCATCCGCAGCCGTTCAACGTCCTTTTTGCTCAATACGACGAAATTGTACCCGCCGTCATAGAAATGGCATACAGCGTAAACATGTGTAAACGGTTTGCTGTTATCAAATTTAGGTTTGTGCTCAAGCGACGGATTCAATCCAAATTTTGCCGTGAACTCGTCTCCCTCTCTGACAACTTCGGCGTATACCATTTTGATTTTTCCGCTTCGGCGGGCGAGTTCGATATATCCCTTGTAGCCTATTTGGAACTGTACATCTTTTCCGTACGGAACGAAGTAGCAATACCCAAGTGAATCAACAGGGGGAAATCCGAGTATGCTTGCCTGCATGACTGCCCCGAGCAGACTTGTAGGCGAACATTTGGCAATGTTAGGGTTTCGGCTGATAGTCGTTGCCGCCATTTGCAGGATTCTGTCGGCTGTCAAATGCTTTGGCAATACCTGCATTACTCGTTCTCTCATCCCTGAGAGATATTGCCCGATTTCTCCTTGTGTCAATCCGACCAAAGAACCTGTTTGTTTTACTTTTTGCGATAGCGTTGGTTTTTGTCCGCTACTTGGCAGCGTTTGTTGCATCGCTGATTCTACTTTTTTTGTGTTTGCGTCTGTACTCATGATTATGCTTTTTTATTTGTTTTGTTGTTTTCCGAATAATTCTAAGGCGAGCGGGGCATTGCATACTATTTTCCGCCCATTCGAAAACTGCCTTATAGCAGGTTCAAGCCATCCCTGTTTACGGTATTCGTAAACCATAGTTCTTGAACATCCCAACAGTTTGGATACACCAGCAACTCCATACACACAATCTTCTATTTTCCAACCATGCGTTGTCTGTTCTTGTTCCTTGGGCTGTTCTTGCTTAAAATGGCAGGCAATAAAATCAATCAATTCCCCCGCCGTAAGCTGCCATACAGGTGTGTTCAAATCTTTATTCATGGCTTGTTTGATGTCTAAGTTCGATTGCTCGTGCCACTCCAAGAAGAAAGCACTCATACTCGTAGATTGTCATATCGTCGCTTTTGTACGTGTCAATTATCTCTCCGTCACGAAAAGTTGTAGTGGTTTCATTTTTAAAATCCGTAACAACTTTCAGACTGTCATTGAAAACATGCGTCATTGTGTTTTCTGCTGTTTCAAATGTTGTGTTCCATGTGTATTTTTCCATTGTTTTGTAGGATTTAAGCCCGCAAACCGCGTTTAATCTTGATTTGCGGGCGTTGTTTGTTAATTTATGCAGTCTTTACGCGGTTAAGCAAAGCCCCTGAAATCTCATGTAATTCACGGCTTCTGCTCGGGTCAAGTTCGCGTGCGTGTGCCGTAATTGCCTGCGTTAATTTCCAAAGCGTTGATCCGCCTTGTACGCCGTCGTCGGGATTGTTCCGCATAAGTATCTTTTCAACGTTTTCACTGTCTGATTTCAGCAAAGAACCCGCCTTTACCATGCGTTTTAATTCTTCGTTCATATCGACTTCGATTTCACCTGCGCCTTGTATCTCAATAGCCTTTTGCATGATGTTTTCCCGTCCGAAAAGCCCTTTTGTCAGGTCTCGAACAGCCGATACCGTTGTTTGTGTGTCAAGTTGATACGTCCGTTCGCTAAGCTGTAAGTTGTCTGGAAGTTTAGAGCCGAGATGAACTTGTTTCATCACTGATTCCCTTACCATTCCGTTGAGGCAAACCCCGTTTAATAGGAAAGCCCTCATATCAACCGCGCCGTCGCCATAATCGGAAGTTGAAAACCTTGCGCCTGCAAAGAGAAAAACCTCGCCGTTTTGCATTGTCGGTATAATTATCGGCTTTGGCAGGATAGTTTCTGCCCACACCTTTGTATCGGTCATGAAAGCATCGGCAACTATTGCTCCTTGCTTTCCCGCTTCTTCAATAAAGCCCGTAAGGATTTCAACGCTGTTTAAACGTCGGTAACTGTCGCTAAGTACGCCCCGAACTTCCTGTCCTACCGAGCGAACGAGTACCCGCGTCCGTTGCGTCCAACTTGAATGTTCGTTCAATAAAACCGAAGCAAGTTGCCGTTTCCATTCATCGCCGTTTGCAAGTTCCCGAAGATACCTTGCGGGGATTCCTATCTTGTCTGCGAGCTGGTAAACAGCGTTTTCATGAAGCGAGTATTGCCGTTCATTCATGTTCATAAACACATGCCCGTTTGCTCCGAAAGTGATAACAGGCTTGTGATCGTTAATTCTTAGGTTTACGCCAATAGGAGCGATAAAGTCTTGAGCGATTTTACCCTCATTTACAAGGCGTTCCATTGTCGATTGTACCCCTGATTGTTTGTTTTCAATCATTTTTTGAACCTTGTTGATTACAACTTCGTTCAATCCTTGTTGTGTTGCTGTTGCGTCCATTTTGAATTTATTATTTAGATAATTATTAATTTTAGTTTTCTTGTTTTTTCAATCGTTTTTCTACCCGCTTGCGAATAGACCAAATAGTTGATGTGGCATAAACGCCGTATTTACGACACAAATGCTGATTGACAGCCCCCACCATAGCACCCGGCTGTTTCATTAACTCGTTCCATTCTTTATAGATAGCCAAATCTTTGGCTTCCTTGTTAATGCAGAATTGAGTTTTAATCATATTGTCTTCCATGCTCTAAAAAATTTACTGTTCAGTTTATTGCCGTTAATATTTTTATTGTTATATTTGAAATTATTTTTATTAAAATAACAATGCAAATATACAGAGAAATAATCAGTAAATGCAAACATTTTACTGTTTTTTTTTAAGTAAAAAAATAAATATTTTATAATTAACTGAATTACAAATAAATAAATTTTATGGAAAATATTAAGGTATGTATTTAATAGAGGAAGAAAAACAGGTTTTACTCAAATTATACAAGAGCGATTGTGATGAGAGTATTGTCAAGTCAATGCCTGTTAAAGTAGTGCAATCGCTAACAAACAGAAATATAATACAATCCGTGATTAATTACGGTGAAATAATAGATATAAGACTTTTGCCTAAAACAAAGGATTATATAAAAGACAATTTATTATGAATCATTCTTTTGCTTTTTCAAATTGTAAAATGCGGAACCTGTTTATAAGATTGCTGTCTTTTACGTTTTTTGAGGATATTATAAGGCTATTTTTCTCCATGATATACGAGAGTAGTTCGCAGATGTATTTTGCTAATTCATTGTCTGGATACAGGCTTTTGCGATGCTTATTCATAGCCCACTCAATAATTGCTTCAGGTGAAACATGTGCCATTCCATCAATTATATCAACAGGGAACATATCTAAATCTCGAAAGGGATTGAAAGTAGTTTCCATAACAATTTGAATTAAAATTTTTACAAATATACAGACAAATAATCAGTAAAAACAAATAAACATGAAAGAGAGATTAATTGAATTTTTAGCCTACTTAGGCATCGGTCAAACTAAATTTGAAGAAAAGGTAGGTCTATCACGCGGATTTGTAAATAACATTGGGGAAAATATAACCTCAAAATCCCTTAAAAAAATCACAGAAATATACCCTGAGTTAAACATAAATTGGTTAAAAACAGGCGTAGGTAGTATGCTGAACTCCGATACTCAAGAAGAAGAATCAGAGGTGAAATTTTACGACACTGAAAACGTTCCTGCAGGGAAAAGGTTGATTCCGCTTTACAACGATGTTGGTACCATTGGAGGCGTAAATAATAAAGTTGCCAATTTGGACACACATTCCACATCGCCGTCCGAGTGGATAGATCCCGGAGATTGGTTTAGAGGAGCTACTGCGGCTATAAGGCACTACGGCGACAGCATGAAGGAATACCCTTCGGGATGTATTCTCGTATTAAAAGAGGTATTAGACAGGCGGTTGATTATTCCCGGAAAGGATTATGTGATAGAAACAAGCGAATACCGTATAACAAAAAAAATACGTTTGTGTGATAACCCTGAATACATACGGGCATACAGCACAAATGAAGAGAAATACGAAGACGGTGAGTTAATCCACCAACCCTTTGATATTCACACAGAATTGATAAACAGGTTTTTAGAAGTTCTCGGTTATGTGGTGAAAACAGGAAGTGGAACCATGGTACATACTAATCAAAATAAATAGGGTTATGGGGAAAAGTTTTTTAAATAAAACAATAAAACAAATTGAAAAATTAAGGCAACAAGACGAGGTGAATAAAAATTACAGGAATGCCGATTATGAGCGTTGGCAGCAGCTTGATTTTGTTGTGGGTATTGAAATCAGGCTATCCAACAACCATACGCTGAACGGCAAGCCCTTTACGGATATTTGCGATGAGCTGCAAGGAAAGTACCCTAAAAACTTTAAATTCACGGGCTGGCATCCGCAGTGCCGTT
>JGI24699J35502_11133831_pt1 | contig 16752 bp, 7 predicted proteins | sample TergutMp193P4_FD_35502 | JGI IMG/M metagenome (IMG submission 35502) | reverse complement strand
ATTTTCAATGGTGCGACCAAGACTTGATGGGACGCTTCGACGGCGAAAACTACAATTGCGGATTGATAGACGTTACCGACCGTCCCTACAAATATCAGGTGGAAGCTATGATGGAAACCGCCAAATGCCTGTATGCCGTCCATTCGGGCGAAATTCCGCCTTTTGATCAAACGCCCGTAAACGCTCGCGGACACGAAAGTATCCCCGATTATTGGAATGATGTGAAAGTAAGAGAAGGATACGATTGGATGACTGCTCATTAAAATTAAAACAGCGACGCTGATAATAGCGCCGCCGTTTTTGTTAATAAATCATTAATTAATACACTGTAAATTTAAGAGTATTCCTCTTGCCTTCTTTTTCTGTGAAAAAGATATAGACCCCTTTCGCAAGGGAAAGTTTATACGCCTCATCAGATGAAGTCACATTAAAGACAGCAATAATCTGACCCTGTATGCTGCATATCGAACCTTTGTAACCGTTCAAATTCTGCAAGTGCAAAGCGTTGCCGGCATACCATACTTTAACGTTTGCGCCAAGCGATTCGATTCCTGTCGGAATGCTTGTCGTCGTAAACGAAACCGTGAGTGTCGAAACCGCTTCATCCGTTCCGTTGATTGCGCGTATAACGTCAATGTCGGCTTCATAGCCTGTTTCCGCTTTCAAATCGGTTAACGTCAACCGAATGTTATTATCGGATGCACGCAAACCTACGATATTGATTATATCGCCTTCGGGATTGACTTTCAACGCAAGCACCGGTTGACGCCGGTTATTGACCATCTCATACAGATGTACCAGATAGTAAGTCGTACCCGCAAATCTCGGAAACGATAACGTTGCCTCTTGGTACGTAATGTCAAGGACATCGGCAGTCGCTTCAACGTCGCGTACCGTAACGTTGCAACGGGCTGTCGTACCGTCGGGCAATGTAGCCGTAATGTCGGCATTCCCCGGAGCAACCGCGATGACCGTGCCTCCAACGGTTACAGTGGCTACGGCAGGATTCGACGAATACCACTCGACTCTGTTATCGCTCGTCGGCGTAACCGTCGCTTCAATGGTTACCCTGTCGCCTGCGTTCATCACCAATACGGTGTGATTCAATCTGATGGAATAATTAACCGTAACGGGAAGCACGGTTACGTTGCAGGTATCCGCTTTATTCTTTGCGGCGTCGGAAGCAATGACTTTCGTCGTTCCTGCCGCCATACCTACAACCCTACCGGTACTGCTTACTATTGCAATGTTTTCGTCGAGCGAACGCCACGAAACGGTAAAGTGTTCGGGTGCGGTAAGACTCAACTGCGCCGTTTCCGATAGGCCAATCGTGAGCAAATGCGTGTTAAGCTCAAACGGATTTTCGACAACCGGCGAAAGCACTGTTACTATACAGGTATCCGCCTCGTTCTTTGCGGCGTCGGAAGCAATGATTTTCGTTGTTCCCTCGTTAACGCCTATTACCTTACCCGTGCTGCTGACTAACGCAATATTATCGTCGATCGAACTCCATACAACATTATATTCGTCGGGTTCCGTAATACTCAGCTGCGTCGTTTGACCAATATTCAGCGTAAGCGAATGAATGTTGAGAACAAACGATTGGTCCGTGTCGCCGGATTTTGTCGTAATGGCGCAAGTTGCCGTAAATTCTCCGTCCTCGGTTGTAACGGCGATAACTGCCGTGCCGGGTGCGGATACGGCGGTTACAAGTCCGGTATCGTTTACCGAAACGATGTTGGAATTACTTGACGACCAAGTAACATTCTTGTTGTCGGCATCGTCGGGACTAACGGTTGCCGTCAGTTGCAAGGTTTGTCCTGCAGTCAACTCGGCCGTTGTCCGGTCAAGGGCGACGCCGGTAACGACAACGGGCGGAATATCGCTCTTAACCGTTACCTTAAACGAAGTTTCGGCATATTTCACGCCGTAGGTAGCGTGCACAGCCGAATCCAATACGGTGATTATCGCTTCGCCTGTTTTATCCGGAGTAAACGACAGCGTAAGTACATCGTCGTCAATGCTTGCGGTAACCAATTCACCGTTGGTATTGTCCGACACTGTTTTTCCGAAGGTTACGCCGCTTGATGCGGTTTGCGTAAACACATCCGCCAACGGTATCCGAACGTCGTCGCTGTTTTTGTCCACTTCAACGTCGGCTATCGGATTGGCTACCTCCGGCGTATAAACGCGCGGCTTAATGGTAATCGTCAGCTCCCGCGTCAGCGACAGGCCGTAGTTGTCAACGGCTTCAACGATAACGGTAACAATCGAATCATTGTCAATGGCATCCGCATATTTTGCCTGCAACTGTATCCCGCCGTTGGTCGAATAATTCGGATTGATGTTCAACCAATCGCTGTATCGGGAAATATCCCTTACGTAAATCGCAAAGTCGTTTTCGTTATCCGTAAACAAGTTCTTGTTAATCGTGATGTTCGTTACGGAAGTCGCCTTTTCGTAAATCGTTGTACTCGGCGGACTCGTGGTTGATGCTCTCGGCGCTTCGTTGAGGGTCAAAGCGGAGCTGAAACGCAGGGTATTGGGAGAATCTTCAACGCCGGTAATCGTTCCGGCGCCGGCAAATTGCGCATCGAATACCTGTCCCGCTGCGTTCTGCCCTGTCGGATTGCTGTAAGTTACATAATACCTGCGTTCTGCGGTGTCGTAAACCGATCCGGTCGGATACAGTCCGCTTTGGCTCATCAGGATTCCGCTTTTCAACTCACTCGTAACCGTATTATAAGCGGTAAAACCGTTGCCGTTAACCAACAGGATGGAATCGCCCGTGGCAGGTTCGACAATTGACGGCAGAGCGGCAAAATACGACTCGATGCCGCCGACGGTGGTTGACGAATAGGCTTCACTGCCCGTATCAAAACGGAAAACAGTCGCCGGCTCCGAATCGGTATATCGGCGCACGCCGTAAATGTTTGAACCGTTTACTACCAGATTCGATACGCCAACGCCATACGCATACAACGATTTTTCCCTTTCAAACGTGAGCGTCGTCAAATCAATGATAGCCATTTGGCTTGTCTGTTCCGATGTCGTCAAAACATACAGTTTTCCTCCGACCACCGCCATATCGGTAACGTCGCCGGAAAGGGCGATTTGTTTGACGAGCGTCAAATCGGTTTTATAGTAAACCGCGACGTAATTTTCCGAAGCATTATGACCGGCTGCGAGCAACAAGTTGTTGTAAACCGCCAAATGGTCGGCGCTGCTTCCGGCGATTTCCACCCGGTGGGTTTGCTCGTAAGTCGTAATATTATAACGGCTCAAGTATCCTTCGGCTGCGACAAAGGCGAATGCGCCATCAACCGCTACGTCATGAATGGCGGGATTTGCCGCATCAATCAGTTTCTTCGTTACTCCCGTTTCGGGATACCAGACTTTCAAGTTTTCGTTCGCGCCGGTTTTATCAACATACAACAGTTGCTTCGGCGTATCGTAAGTGTCCGGCTCATAAATAAACGCAATATCAATATTTTGGTCAATACCGAACGAAGTAATATTGAAGGTCAGCGTATCCGCTCCGAAATTCCCGTCTGCAATCGTATAGTTCAAAACGTTCTTTTCGATGGACGGCGTAATCCGTCCGTTTTTGGAAGTAACGGAATTGAGGTAGATAGTCGAATTGACGGCTGTCGTCATCAGTTCCGTCGCTTTTTTCGTTCCGCTCGGAGCATAATACGAGATGATTACCGGATTGGCGACTAATTGCACCGGAGGTATCGGATTAACGACGACGAGTATGGAATCCGAAAGCGTCGGATTACTGACCGACCGGGCATAGACCATGGTGCGACCGGGCCGCAAGCCTTTGAACAATCCGTTATCAATTGTTCCGACTGTCGGATCGGAAGCTGTCCATGTGTAACTTTCGTAAGCAAAACGGTTAGAAGTGGAGCCGTTCATCACGTCGCCGATATTGTCCAAGCCCTGCGCGGTAATACAAATGGTTTCTCCGACAATAAGCGAAGTGCTGTCGGACGTTAAGGCCGAATTGCCCTCCATCTCCAGCACAACGCCTTTGAGTTCAACGACTAACAGGCGAATCGAATCGGTAGGAATATCGCTCTTTTGCGAAAAGCGCAACCAGGTTTCTCCGTCGCTGACGGCAGTGAACAAACCGGTATTGTCAATCGTTCCTACTGCCGGATTCGAGCTGCTCCACACCGGCGTTCCTTCCGTTTGAGGACGACCGTTCTTGAAAAGGAGACCGTCAAATCGGCAGGTTTTGCCTTTGAGGACTTTCAACTGCGTGATGCCGATGTAATTCAAGTAATAATCCTGCGGCACGTAAGTCGGGTCGGGCTTGGTAATCCCGATCGCCAGCACTTCCGTTGACCATTCGCCCAGCCAGCCGGCATTGGCGTTGCCTGCGGTATAGATTCGCACGAAATCTATTTGGTCAAGTTCCACATGATTGCCGTTGCGGTCAACCGCCCAGCTGATGTCGAATCCGTCGGCGGCCGCTCCTTTGGAATCGGCAAAATAAGGATTTTGCGGATTGGTCAGGTCGGCGCTGTTGCCGCGGCTGTCGCAATAACCGAAAGCGGGGGCGCGGTAGAACTCGATGTAACTCGGCGTACTCATGTCAAGCGAGCTTTGGATAAGATTGCCGGGATAAGTCAGCGAATCCCTGTTGCAATTGAAATCGAAAGGGTCGGGATAATAGGGCTGCGAGTGGAACTGATTAGAAAGCAATGCGCCTGTTTCGCCGTAATTGGTACGCCAAGGTACGGTGTAACGCACATTGTAATGCGGGTTGTAATACGTCATTTCCACATTTTTCTGCGTGCCGCTCATGTAGTAATCCGAGCCGGCCAATTCATACCATTCGCCGTCGTCGGGGAGGCCGTTGCCGTTCAAGTCTTTCATTACCTGCACCGCGCCGGGTTCCGTCCACACGCCGTAGAGATTGGCGACAAACGAATTGCCTTTAATCGAAAAATCTATGCCGTAGGGGTTATTCGGATGGTTGACAATGGGTTGATCAAAACCTACAATAATATAACCTCCAAAACCGCCCAGACTGACTAAGTTGGAGGTATTGCCTACCACATTTTGTGCCGCTGCGCTTGTCGAAAGCTGGTTAGTAAACTGACCGGGCGCAGGCAGAAACTCGAAAACCTTCGAAGCGTAGTACGATACGGCAAGGGTGGAAACGACGGCAGAGGCTTTCGCCGACCTGTTTCCGGCAGCGTCGAAAGCTTCCACTTCAACGGTGTATTGCGTTTCGGGAATCAACGCCGAAAGGGTATATTCCGTATCCGTAACCGTATCCATCGAATCGCCGTTGAGGTAGATATTGTACCCTTCAACTCCCGTATCGTCGGTCGAAGCTGTCCATGTCAGTCGGATTGACGAGAAGGACGGAGTGGCGATTAAGTCGGCGGGAGCAGAGGGAGGAGTGACGTCTGCAAGATTATTGGTGAGACAGATGTCTTTGACAAGAGCCTGCCATTGTCCTGTTGCCAATCCACCGTTTGTTGTATTCAATATGAAAACTTGATAATCGCCTTCAATATTCAGATTATCCATTGAAAATTCAAGCCAATCTTTAACGGTAACACTTATGTTTTGCGACCAAACAATACTTTCGCCCTGCTTTATCATAACCTGTAACGTACTGGCGCTGCCGGTATCTGAAGAATATGAAAAACGGACGGCGCTGCAACCGTCGCTGAAAATCGGAGACGATATGTAACCTTGATAATAAGGTACCATACCGCCGTTCAAGCTTATTTCACTTGCTCCTTCCGTGTGCTTGCAAACAGACCAAGACCAGCCTCCGACCGTAGTACCTTGCGGTTTTGCTCCCGGCGTACCCGTTTGTGTGTCGGTATTAATGGAATTAGTAATTGTAGGCATCAATGCGATTTCATCGGAATGGTCGCATCGCGATTGCGCGGTAACATTTACATAAAGCAGCAGAAGAACTGCCGGCAATAAAAATATTTTGAAACTATTTATATATTTCATTTTTAATTAATATAGCGGGATGTCTCAAAAGCCTGTCATTCCGCGCTTGACGCGGAATCGCCCGAAAAAAACGAACATTAATTATCATGGGATTGCGGGTCTTCGCTACGCTACGCCCGCAATGACATGGCGCTTTTGAAACAGTCCCATTCGATTAATACTTTATTGAACTTTTTTGAATGGAATTACTCTGTGTCCATGTCGCAAGTGGTATTCACCTGCGGGCAGTTTGGACAGGTTCACTTTCTCTCCCGCTTTTACGGCGGTACGCAATGCTTCTTTGCCTTTGGCGTCATACACAACAACCTCGCCGCCTGTGTAAGAAGTCAAAGGGAAATAGTCCTTAACTTCTACCGGTTTCTTAGGCACAGTTGTAACCGGCGCTTTTGTTTGCCGAACAAGAGTAGAAGTTGGTGCAGTTCCTTGATTTACCACCTTCAATCTATCCATGTTGAAATAGACGGCAGTGTTAGGCCCCCATTGCGGGTCTGCGTCTGTTGTGTACATCGTAAAATACAAGTATTGAATACTGTCGCCCAAATCAGTTAAATCAAATTTTTCCCAAATAGTTTCTTGAATTGGAGGTATTCCTTCTCCTATATTAACTGCCAAATTAATAGAATCATGTAGTACTTCTTGTCCATTGACTTTAACTCCGTGAATAAATAATCCAAAACGATCACCTGCTTGCGTTAACGGCCTTGCAAAGCCATCGCCATAGATATTTCCCCAATAGGGCCAAGGGTGATTACAGATCCATACTTCCTGCGGAGCAAACAAGGAGTTATCCGCTAAATGTACTGTTAAACAATGCATTGAATCCGGTGGAGGGGTACCTTCCATGTGCAACAGGTTATAATATTCGGGCTCCATGAAGAATCCCCAATAAGCAATCAAATAAGGCACGCCTTTTACCGTATTGCAGGAAGAGTCAAGACCTCCGCCTGCCATTATACCCCATTGATGTTCTACCCAAGGTTTACTGTGAGTACTGTCACATGGGTCTCCCATAGGTGTAGGACAATCGAGGCCATAGCGTCCGTTATCTCCGTTAGAACCGGTAATGAACCCATCCCAATAGTATCCTCCGAAAGACGCGCCGGGCCCCGCCGGAAGATGCGAAAAGACAAAATCTCCAAACCGGATGGAGGTAATACTGTCGTTGTAGGTTTGATACCAATAACCTCCCGATAGAGTGTCCGTCCAATTCGTGTACGTTTTATCGTACAGGTTCAGCGTCAGCGTATCGCCAACGGCTGCATTCATACTTTGCGGGCTGCTCTTGTTAGCGCCTCCCATAGCCGCTATGCCTGCTATGCAAGCGACCGCCACACAAACAATAAAAATTTTTAATTTCATAACTGTTAAATTTAAATATTATATATATAAAAAACACGCTCCTTATTTCACTATTTTTCTTACCGTTTCGCCGATTTTTAAGATGTAAACGCCCTGTGTCAGCGAAGTTGTTTCGATACGGTTACTGCCCGGCGTTACGACGACATCCAGAACAGCGTAACCCGACAGGTTGTAAATAACGGCTCGTCCGGCGCCGGTTGCTTCTATCACAAGATAGTCGGTAAACGGATTGGGATAAACTTTCGGCCGGTCAACATCTGTCGTTTCGATACCGGTTTGGTCGTCAAGCGTTTTTAACGTAACACCTGCTATTTCCGACTTGTTTCCGGCAGCGTCAAAAGCTTCCACCTCAAGCGTATATAGCGTTGCGACATTTAATCCCGTAACGGTATAGTTCAATTCCGTTACCGTATTTATCCGAACGCCGTCAAGGTAAATATTATAGCCCGTCACGCCAACATTGTCGGTTGAAGCCGTCCACGATAAAGCGATGCTTGTTTGCGAAGGCGTTGCCGTAAGATTGCCGGGTGCGCTCGGCGGAGTTACGTCGGCAGGCGTACCGGTCGAAACCGTAGCGGTCAGAATGCGGTCAACGGTTTTTCCGTTGGAATTGAAACGGACGGTAACATGGACGGTTGCCGATTGATTTTCCTGCGCGGTCAGCGTCAAAACATTGTTCCGAACGACAGCCAACAGCGCCTCCGGATTGTCGTTGGCGATAATCCGCTTGGTAATGGCTGCATCCAAATTGTCGGAGTCGGTAGCCATAGCGGATAAATCAATAGCGACAGGCTGCGTATCACTGATTGTCCGTTGCGAAAATTCCGTTACCTCAGGCGCATAATTGTCGGGGAAAATAAACAGGGACGGAAACCAGTAGCGCTGAATCGGTTCATATACCTTTAACCTGTCTCCGTTTTTATCCAACTGATAGAAAAAGTAAGTCTGGTTGATATTATCCACATACAGAGCTGCATACAATTTGTCGTCCAAAGGATTGACGCGGATACCAGCGCCGTAGAAATAACGTTGGTCTTCTTCAGTGTCGTAAATAAGCGTAAACTCGCCGCCGTCAATGTCGTAGCGATACATTTTCGAGGTGGTGAACCAATCCCATTTGCTTTCATTGAACGTGAAATACAATACATTTTCCTTTGCGCTTGCGCAAAGCGATCCGGCCGTCCATGCATACCATGTCTGGTTGATACCGCCAAGCGTAATGTCAATGGTTTCTGTTTGCAATGTATAGGGATTGATTTTCAGTAATTGATTGCCATCCCACTGTTCGCCGACCGTTCCGTAAGGATACTGTTGATAATTAGAGTTGGAATTTACGCCCACCCAAATTGTGCCGTCCTTGCTTTGGGTCATCGTGCTGAAACAACCTGCAATAACCTGTTGAATGGCATCGGTTTCCGGATTGATGACCAGTACGCCTCTGTCCTGCTGAATGGCAAAAACATAATCCAACGTGCGCAGCATCATACCGATTTGGTTATTGTACAAGGGGCCTAAACCGTCGGCATTACTTTCGTCGCCCGTAATCAGCGGATTTTCGGAACCTGTAATCCTACCGGTAATCTCAAAGCTGTTCAGATTGAGAATAAAAATTCCGTTGGACGTTCCGATATATCCTTTCGTTTCGTCCACTCCGACGAAACCGCGTCCGTCGGCGGCAGATCTGCCGTTCAATTGAAAAATAACCGGAATCCGCTTTTTGATTTTCAGGGTTTTCGCATCCGCCACAACCACTCGTCCGCCGGAAACGGGGTCTGTTTCGCCCGAATCTTGGTCTTGTTTGGAAATGATGTACATGTTGTCGCCATAAATGGCGCCAAACTGAGCGGTACATCCGAGCGACTGTCCTGCATTATCCGGATTGTTTTGAATAACGAGATAATCGAATACTCCCGTTTCGGGATTCAAAAAGTTCAACGTACTGTTGTTGTGTCCAAACCAGTCTTCATTGAGAATGAAGACGCCATCGGTGTAATTGGTCTGAGCGGTTGCCGCAAAAGAGGCGCTCCAAAAAATACCGTAAAAAAATAGTTGTTTTACATTCATATATATTTATAGTTTTAATTATGGATTCGGTAATAGAATTGTCGTTTCTTGAATATGTAAGTCTTCGGCGCGGGAAAGCTCTGTAGAAGTTTCCCCCAACCAGCCGCACTGCTGGTTGACTCCGGTATAAACGCGGATAAAATCCACGCCGGGTAATTGCACTTTGTTCCCGTTTTTATCTACCGCCCAACCGATGTCAAAACTGATTTTGTCTTCTTGATCGTTGGGGTGGTTATCTACATAACCCCAATCGTAGGCATATTGCACAAAGTAAGAGCCGTTGCCGCTTTCGTCCACCGCATTGTCGGCAAGTTTTGTTCCCGAAAAAGAGATTTGTCCCGCATTTGTCCATTCCGGGTAATAGTCCTGCCGGTGATAGACGTTTTTCGTTAAATAGCCATCTGCGCCTTGATTGTCTTTCCAATACACGTATGTTGTATCGGTAAACGGCGTACCGGGCTTGGGCGTCGGCAATTTATCGGGAGCGGGACGGTAATAGGTAATTTCGTATTGATGAACCGTTTCGGGCTTGTAATATTCGCTGCCGGCCAATTCATACCATTCGTCGTCCGGAATGCCGTTGCCGTTGCGGTCTAAGGAAACCATAACGATGCCCGGTTCGCAACTCCCGCCGTCGGTCGGCGCATCGGGATTGGGATTAGCCGCTGCATAAAAAGCATTTCCCAATATCTTGAAATCTTTCCTGCCGGCCACATTGACGACCGTATGGTCGAAGCTGAAAGTGATGTATCCGCCGAATCCGCCGAGCGAAACCATGACGTCGTTCTTGCCGGAAATACTTTCTTGCGCTTTGGTACGCATGATTTCTTCCGTGTCGCCCGTTTCGTATAGAGGCATTGTGTTGATGAATTGTCCGGGTGCGGGACGATATTCATATACTTGCGTAATGTAGCGACTGTAAGCGACCTGTTCTTCCCAAACGGTAATCGTGAATTTATGCGTTACCGGGTTTTTCGCATCATTTATTTTCAGTTGTATAGCATATTCGCCCGGGTTTTCGGCAACGAAAATATAATCGCGTTCGGTTGAAACAATCGAATCATTTCCGTTCGCATCGGGCATGGACCATTCGTATTGCCCCGGAAATTCGGGATGGAGAATGACCTTTTTCATTCGTTCCACTACATACACATCGTCAATTCCCAGATTTACCATCGGAATTTCATTCGTGCAACCTAATATCGAAAACACGCAAAGAGATACTGCAATAAGTTTTACACAATTCTTCATTTTCAATTCTTCATTAAAAAACACATGTGCGCCGGAATATCGCCGGCGCGAACGCTCCATTTCCGTATCCCGTTACGGTCGTAACAATGCACAACGCCGCTGGAAACATAATTTTTAGCATCGGTAACATAAATATCCCCGTTGACCGGATTGATTTGTATGCCGTAGGGGATAGTAATGTCCCGTTCCGTTCCGTCAGTAATGAAATGATTAGTAATCAATTCTTTCGTTTTAACATTGATAATGCCGTAAGATATTGTATTTTCTTCTTTTTGTTCGTTCCATTCTACGCTGTAGAAGTAAAGCGAATCGCCGCTTATGCACAGATTGCCGCAAGGAATGTTCAACGTATCGGTTACCGCCATTTCCGACGAGTTTTTATCTTTTCGGTCCAGCACAAACAGGCGGGAAGGAACGGTTTTGTAATCGCCGCGCGAGGATACCCATAATTTACCGTAACTGTCTTTGCGTATGCGATGCAAATTGATAGCAACCGGAATTTTTTGTACCTGTTTCATGGCGTACATTTCCACCACCGAAACCGTATAATCGTAATCGGGAACCCGATAACCGCCCGAATTGGCGACATAAATGTATTCGCCCAAAATTTCCAACTCATCGGGCTGATAACCGACCGTTACCTTTCCGGTTATTTGAAGAGAAGTCGTATCCACGCGATAAACGGCGCCCAATTGCGCATCGGGATCAATCGCCACCGGACCGACATAAGCCGAAACGTAAGCGTTTCCTCTGTCAAAACGAATATAACGACAGTTGGGAATATCAACTTGAGTGATGCGTTTGCCGGTTTCGGCTTCCATCACTTCCACCTTGTGCGAACAGTTGATAACAGCATATAATTTGCCGCCGTAAATCTGAATATCATTTCCGACATCGCCCAGTTCTTTAATTACCGTCGGATTACGTTCCGCGTAAAAATTGCGGATATAAAAAGCATTTCTGAAATCCACGAAGTCAAGCGAAGCTTTATTACTGCCCATATTTCCTTCGTTCAGCACATACATTCCGACCGGATTGACGTCGGGATTGATTTCCATCGGAAGAATTTCATATTCCGTAGGAACAACCAACTCATCCTCGCGACAGGCAGTCAACAGAAACAAACCCAATATAATATATAGCCATTTATTCATAATTCATAATTCATAATTCACAATTCATAATTCATAATTAATAATTCATAATTAATAATTCATAATTAATAATTCATAATTAATAATTCATAATTAATTTTTACAGCTCAACAATCGCACGGAAACGGAAATTCCGTTTCGGCATCGGATAATTCAATATCACATCATAATCTTGACTTAACAGGTTGTTTATTTCAGCGGATAATTTCAAGGTTGTCGTTTTCAATTTCAGCGTTTTGGCAAACGAAATATCGCTTGTGTACCACGGCTGCGTGTAATTGTAGCGGATATTTTCCTGCTGATTGTAACGTTCGCCCACATAAATGAAACTGTAATTTGCCGACCACGATTTCCACGTAAGCATGGCAATCGCCGAACCGCTGTTCCATGGAATATACGGTATCTGATCCCGATAATAAGTATCCGCCGGATCGGTAATATCAATCGCCCGCTGATAGGTGTATTGCAGTTTGGCAGTCAACAGCCAATCGTTTACAAACCGGAAAGTCGCCATTGAGGTAACATCAATTCCCCGAATATCCACTTTGCCGAGATTAAGCATTGTCCACCGAAATTGTTGTCCCTTCGGGTAAGCGATAATTTTGTCTTTGACATAATTGTAATACGCATCAACGCCGATATGAAAATACTTAAAACATTGTCTATTAATGTTTAAATCATATAAGATACCCGCGTTATACTGGTCGGCATATTCGGGACGGAGGTAGGCATTACCCATATCGGTATAATACAAATCATTGAAAGTAGGCATTCGAAACGATTTTTTGTAAAAAGAGCGGAATACCAATCCCTGTTCTTTGAACGGCTGATAAGAAAAAAAGACGGCAGGCGTCAGTTCGTTTTTGGAGGGAACAGAATCGCGATCGCGGGCTTCTTCGTTTACAAAAGTTCCCAACAGACCGGCTTGTATCTTTAAGCGGTCGGCAAGCGTGAATGCGGTCGCCAGCGACAGCCAATACGTATCGCGGGAAACGGACCTGTATTCGGATAGCGCGTTCCATTGAAAATCATACGCCATCGAAATATCCCAATTCGGCTGTAAGGAATATTTGTTCGCCCATGAAAAATAAAATTCCTTTTGCTTATAAATATTATCAACATGAATCAATTGGTCGTCGTAATTGATATAATGCGTAAAGTCAAAAGCGTATTTCAAGTTTATTTTGGCGCTTAATTTTGGTGTAAAATCCTGTTGGAAAACGCCCTGCACAAATGAATCTTTATCCCACAGCCGTTCGCCCCTGCGCCAAACATTGTTAACGATAGCGCCCGGCACGCCGCGTTCGGAAGAATACCGATAGGCTTGAATTTTCCACAGACCTTTCGGCAGATAACCGTTAAGACTACCCTCCACGCGGACGGCGTCTATATCGCCGTTTTGTCGGACGGCTGTCGTATCGTAAGCCAAATCGCCGGAAGGGGTTACGCGCCGATAACGAAACTTGTATTTTCCGCTGGAGTTAATCCATTCGGTACTGAAAGTCGTGTTGATTTTATCGCTGATTTTGTATTCGTAAAGAAGAGAGGGGTTGAATAAATCGAAAGAGCCGGTCCGCACGCCGGCTTTGAAATTAGTGGTTTTGCCAGCTTCGAATTTCGGCTTTCGCGTTGTCAGGTAAATGCTGCCTGCCGAACCGAATTCCTTAGCAGACTGGAAGATTTCGCTTTTTTGTCCGTTGTACAAAGAAATTTCTTCTATATTATCCAACGAAAATTTACCCAAATCAATTTGTCCGTTTTGGGCGTTACCCAATTGGACGCCATTGTAGAATACTCCGACATGATTTGTTCCCATACTGCGGATATTCACGGTTTTAATTCCTCCGACTCCGCCGTAATCCTTGATTTGTACGCCCGAAAAATAGCGAATGGCATCGGCAACCGAAAAACTGTTCAGATTTTCCAATTCTTTGCCTTTCAAGGTTTGAGCCGGAATAACCTCCTTGTAGCGATTAGCAATAACGGTTATTTCATCTAACTGTTTAATACTGTCTAATTTACTTTGCGTAAAAGCAATCGTTTGCGGCAAAAGCAATAGACTTATACATAACGCCCTGTTCAAAAACATAAAAAGCCGTTTAAATCGTTATTAAACAGCTTTCAAACAATAAAAAACGGAGATAAACACGCAGAAAACTCTGCCTTTGTCTGTCGCCGGCTCTATTCCTCGAAAGCCTTAAACTCTATCAAATTGGCAGGTTTTCTGACTTACTCCTTCTTTGAACTTCCTTCCCATTCCTTGCGGAACAGTGGAACAAGTATTGTTCAAAGACTTTTTGGTGGAGCTTACAGCAGCGGGTCTGTTCAGGATTTTCACCTGATTCCCTTTTCAATGCTTATTCCGGATAGAATAAAGCATCACCAATAATCAGCAGCAAAGGTAAACATTTTTTCGGAATTAACAATGCTTAAATATTTTTTAGATTTGAAAAGAAAATTTTTTGTACATTTGCAAAAATATAAAACAAAATACAACTATCAATCATGTCAAGAGATTGGAAAACGATTTGCGAATACGAAGAAATTTTGTTCGACTTTTACAACGGGATTGCCCGCATTACAATTAACCGCGAGCGTTACCGCAATGCGTTCACACCCACTACCACCGGCGAGATGAGCGAAGCCCTCCGCATCTGCCGGGAAGATACCGAAATTTGCGTAGTAGTAATTACCGGAGCGGGCGATAAAGCTTTCTGTTCCGGAGGCGACCAAAACGTCAAAGGACGAGGCGGATATATCGGGAAAGACGGTGTGCCGCGCTTAAGCGTTTTGGATGTCCAAAAACAAATTCGCTCCCTTCCCAAGCCGGTCATTGCGGCAGTTAACGGATACGCCATCGGCGGAGGACACGTATTGCATGTGGTCTGCGATTTAACAATTGCATCCGACAACGCCCGGTTCGGACAAACCGGCCCGCGCGTCGGCAGCTTTGATGCCGGATTCGGGTCTTCTTATTTAGCCCGTATCGTCGGACAGAAAAAAGCGAGGGAAATATGGTTCCTCTGTCGGCAATACGATGCGCAAGAAGCGCTTGCCATGGGATTAGTCAATAAAGTCGTGCCGTTGGAACAGTTGGAAAACGAATACGTACAATGGGCCGAAGAAATGATGCAACTCAGCCCGTTGGCGCTCCGAATGATAAAAGCCGGATTAAACGCCGAATTGGACGGACAAGTCGGCATTCAAGAACTTGCAGGTGATGCGACTCTGTTGTATTATTTAACGGACGAATCGCAGGAAGGCAAACAGGCTTTTTTGGAGAAACGCAAGCCGGATTTCAGACCTTATCCCAAGTTTCCGTAACTTTTTTAATAAGCACGCAGATGATGCGGATGAGACAGATAATCTCAGATATACTTAATTGCCGATTACACTTCAAACAGCCGGCGCGAACGTCTCGCGGCGTATATCCCGTTCGTGACGTTTGGTATGTAAAAATTCGGTCGGACGAACAACCCGAACGTTGGGGAATCGGAGAGTGCGCTCCCCTACCCGATTTAAGTTGTGATGCCTTACCCGATTACGAACAAATTCTTACCGAAGCCTGTCGTCGGTTAGAACAAAAAGGATATTTAGATACCGAATGCTTGCGTCCTTATCCCTCGATTTTATTCGGATTAGAAACCGCTGTCCGTCATTTCGAAACCGGAAGTTTTGCTTTGTGGGACACTCCGTTTTCCCGTGGAGAAACCGGTATCCCGATAAATGGCCTTATCTGGATGAGCGATTATTCGAACATGTTGAAACAAATCGAAACCAAAATAAACGCCGGCTTTCGGTGCATCAAATTGAAAATCGGAGCTATCGGTTTTGAAGAAGAATTGGCTTTACTTCGTCACATCCGTAATCATTTCCCGACAAAAGACTTTGAGCTTCGCGTGGATGCCAACGGCGCTTTCTCTCCGGAGGATGCACCGGATAAATTAAATCGCTTGGCCGAGTTAGATATTCATTCCATCGAACAGCCGATTCGCTCCGGTCAGCGGGAAGCGATGGCGCAATTAATAGCCGAAGCGCCTCTGCGGGTGGCGTTGGACGAAGAATTAATCGGGATTCACTATCCGGAAGATAAACGCCGATTGCTGACTATCCTTCATCCCCGGTACATAGTACTTAAACCGTCGTTGCACGGAGGTTTTTGCGGTTGCGACGAATGGATTGTAGAAGCCGAAAAACTCGGAATCGGTTGGTGGATGACTTCGGCGCTGGAATCCAATATCGGATTGAATGCCATAGCGCAAAGATGCGCCACATTCAACAATCCTCTGCCCCAAGGTTTGGGAACCGGTCAACTTTTTACCGACAATATTGATTTACCGCTTTTCGTTCGAAAGGATTGTTTATGGTATGACCCGGAAAACAATCCGATCAAAACTCCTTCGGATACGCTTTCTTTTTCGTCAAATAAAAATACGATTTTTGTTCAAAACCGACATCCCGAATTGCAGACGTTTCTATCGAACTGGTTCAACGAATCCCCGGTGATGACTATTCAAACTTCGGGTTCTACGGGAACGCCTAAGCTCCTTGTTGTCCGTAAAGAAAAAATGATTCAAAGCGCTCAACAGACCGGTTCGTTTCTGAAATTGAACAGAGGAGACAAGGCGCTGTTGTGTTTGCCTTTGCAGTTTATCGCCGGACAAATGATGGTCGTCCGCGCACTGACCGTCGGACTGGATTTGGTTATCCGTCGTCCGTCGGGCAATCCGTTATCGGATGTACAAACGCCCTTGCGTTTCGCCGCCATGACGCCCATGCAGGTATATAATTCGCTTCAAGTCCCGGAAGAAAAAGAACGATTGATGCGGATAGAAATTCTCCTCATCGGAGGCGGATCCATTGACCCGGAACTCAGCCGAACGATACAAACGTTTCCGAATGCGGTTTATTCAACCTACGGTATGACGGAAAC
>JGI24699J35502_11133832_pt1 | contig 16767 bp, 8 predicted proteins | sample TergutMp193P4_FD_35502 | JGI IMG/M metagenome (IMG submission 35502) | reverse complement strand
GGATTATTCGGCGGCGTCGTCGAACTCGTCGGCGGAGGCGTCGTGGACGGAGGAGCAGTCGTCGGCGGAGGCGTCGTGGACGGCGGAGGCGTCGTCGGATTATTCGGCGGCGTCGTCGAACTCGTCGGCGGAGGCGTCGTGGACGGAGGAGGCGTCGTCGGTTCCTCAGTCGGCGGGTTCGATGCAGGCGGCGTGGTATGGACTCTTGCCCTTTCCCTGTCCGTCTGGATCGGTCCTGGCGGATTGCCCGGCTTGTGGACGATATGCCCATGCTTGTCGACGGGAGTTCCCTCGGCCTGAGCCTCGTTGATGATCTCATTGCCGGAGTCGAAGGCTGCCGTGTTGGTCACATGGTCGATCTCGCAGGTGTAGGACACCATACCCCCCACAGGGAGCAAGGCGATCATCGGGTTGGTCGGGATGTCGCACGTGCCCGTGAAACCTGTGCCACCGACGTTGAGATCCTCGAGGATCAAGTTGACATTTTGCAAATCAACATTGCCAGTATTAGCAACCAGGACCAGCCACTGAGCCGGGCCGTCGTAGAGCACTGTCGTACGTTCGACCCATCCGCCCTGCGGATTGGCGAAGGAACCGATGCTTGCCACATCGGTCGGGCAGCCCGTACCGCCGTCACACACGAACTTCTTCAGTTCGATGTTGGGAGCGATGGCGATCACGCCGGCGTCAATCGTCGGATTGATCCACGGGACTGTGATCAAGGCCCTGTAGTCATCCGGCGCTTCGCTCACAGGAACCACATGAACCTCATTCTTGCCCAGGGTGAACACCTCTGAGACAGCGGTCTCGTCGAAGTTGTCGGTGGTGAACACCGCATCCGAGTCGGTTGTCGGCTCGCCATTCAGGTACTGGGTCCACATGTACCCATCGGGGAGGACGAACTCGACCTGGTAATCACCAGGCACCAACTTGTCGAAGAAGTAGTACCCATGGCTATCGGTCTGGGTGGTTCCGATCTGGTTCTTGTCCTTGTCGAGCAGGTTCACGGTCACGTCCGCGAGACCTGTCTCGGTCGACTGTTGTTGGCCGTCTCCATCGTCGATCCAGACATAGTCGCCCACTGCGAACATTTCCGTGTTCACTTCGGCGAAGTCTTCCCTGGACAGGATCGTCCTGGGCGTGCCATCCGGGTTGTGCGCGGGCCCGCTGCTGTAGACAGGAGTGCCCACAGCCTGGGCCGTGTTGACGATGTCCTCATTGGTTTCCCACTTCTCGGTGTTCGTCACATTGTTGATCCTGCACTCCCACGAGATGACCTGGCCCGGAGCCAAGGTGTCCTGGATGGCGCCGGAAGGCCTGACACATGTGCTCGTGTCGAACCCTTCTCCGCCGGCCAAGAAGTCCTCTCTGGCCAAACCGACATCGTTCAATGTCACATTGCCGGTGTTCTGGATGAGGATCAGCCAGTCCGCACTGGTGTTGTACGTGACGGTGGTTTGCTTCACCCATTCGGAGTTCGGCGCATCCAACGACACATAGTCTGCCAGCGTGGCGCAGTCCGTACCGGTCACACACACGTACTTCGACAACGCGATACCCGGAGTGGCCAGGATGAGCCCGGCGTCGATGGTCGGGTTGATGTACGTCGCCTTGATTTGATCACGGTACGCTTCGGGAGCCTCGCTCGTCGGGACGACGTTCTCCTCGCCGATGCCCAAAGTGAAGACCAAGCTCGTGGCCACCGGATCGGTGTTCGCGGCGTAACCAGCGTCGGAATCGATGGTCGTGTCGGTTCCCTGGCGAGTGAGGGTCCACAGGTACCTGTCGTCATTCGGCTGGAACTGGATGTTGTAGGCGCCAGGCTTGAGCAGGTCGAAGTGGTACCACCCGTTCTCATCCGTGGTGGTCGTTGCGACAACTGTGTTGTTCGCATCCCTGAGAATCACCGTCACACCTTCGACGCCGATTTCAGTCGGATCCTGCAAACCGTCGCCATTGGCGTCGAGCCAGACATAGTCGCCCACGGCGAACGCGTCTGTCCGCACCTCGGCTTTGTCGATCTTGGACCTGACTGTCCGGGTGCTCCCATCGGGATTGCGCAAAGGATGATTTCTGCTATACACTGGGGTGCCCTCGGCCTGAGCCGTGTTGACGACGTCCTGCCCGGAGTCCAGTGCCGCAGTGTTGGTCACGTGAGTGGCCGTGCAGGTCCACGGGACGAACGCGCCCGGTGCCAGGAAGTCGATGGCCTGCGCAGGCGCGCAGTCATTCGGATTGAATCCACTCAGACTGCCATCGTCGAAATCCTCACGGACCAGGTTGACGTCCTGGAGAGGAACATTGCCGGTGTTCTGGATGATGACCAGCCAATCGGCGTCTGTGTCGTACGAAACCGTCGTCGCCTTCACCCATTCAGAGCTCGGCGCGTCCAGCGATGTGAAGCTCCCGGGAACGACACAGCCTGTTCCGGTCACACACACGTACTTCGCCAAGTCGATGGCGGGATTGGCCAGGATGAGTCCGGCGTCGATGGTCGGGTTGATGTACGCCGCCTGGATGTCGTCGCGGTACGCCAGCGGCGCCAGCACCTTGGCGACGACGTTCTCAGCGCTTCTATTCAGGACGAAGACATTGCTCGTGGCCACCGAATCGGTGTTCTGATCAAAAATCGCATCCGAATCGATCGTGGGATTCTCCCCTACGAGGTACTTGGTCCACAGATATCCGTTTTCCTGCTGGAACTGGATGTAATAGCTGCCCGAGTTGAGCAGGTCGAAGTGGTACCATCCATCCTCGTCTGTGGTGGTCGTGCCGACGAGCGTGTTGTCCGACGCCCTGAAGAGGTTCACGGTCACACCCTCGACACCGGTTTCGGTCGGATCCTGGAGTCCATCTTCATTGGCGTCGAACCAGACGTAATCACCCACTGCGTAGCTGACCACATTGACCTCTGCTTCGGAGACGTTGGACTGGGTCACCACCGGTACGGGGTTGCCTTCGTCGTCCAGTACGGGATTGTCATTTTCATCCAACTGAGGAATCAGGTTCCCGGCGGCGTCCACCGGATTGCCGGTCGCCTGCGCGGCGTTGACGACGTCATCGCCCACTTCGTACTGGGGTTCGCCGAAGATCGGATCCGGGGTCGAACCTTCCACGAGTCCGGGCACGTAGAGTTGCGTGTTGGTGACGTTGTCCGTCGTGCAATGGTACACAGTGGACTGGCCCGGAGCCAGGGTACGAGCGGGTGTCGCGTCAGCACACGTCAACTCCCCTGCTCCCAGGCTCTGGGAATAGTCATCTGACAAAGTGACGTTCTTCAGGGTCTGCTTGCCCGTGTTCGTCACGACGATCAGCCAGTCGACTTGAGTCGTCTCATCGGGCGCCGTGGTTTCCTTGTCCCAACCGAGCCTCGGCTCGCCGGGCTTCACACCGTCGGCGTCGTACCCGGCCATGGCAACCAGATCCGCACCCGCGGGGTCGGCGCAACCATCGGTGAAGTCCGTGCAGACCCACTTGGTGATCTTGATCCCGGGCTGGGGAAGATGGATGCCCGCGTCGATCGTGGGATTGATCCACTTGGCGTTCACCGGGTAGTCCATCTCGGAACTCAGTCGGATATTGCTGTCCGGGAGGGGCACCCCTGCGGCGTCCAGGCCCAGGTCGATGATCTCGCTCTGGCCCGTCACCTGATCGGCGTCGGAGTTCAGAGCCACATCCACGCCCGGCTCCCTGGTCGAGGTCCACACGTACCCTCCACGTAGGGTGAAGACGACCTGGTAACTTCCCGCGGGAAGGTTGTCGAACAGGTAGAAGCCGTTGTCATCGGTCCTCGTCACCAGCGGAGTGCCGGTCTGCTGGCCGTCGACGATGGTGTACAGGCTGACCTGCATATTCTTGACCGGGGTCTCGCCCTCGTCCTGCTGGCCGTTCTCATTGGCGTCGATCCACATGTAGTCGCCGATGGCGAAGCCGATGGCGTTGACTTCGGCCGACGAGATGTTCGACACCACATTGGGCATGAACTGTGTCGAGCCCGGGATCGTGAGACGCTCGATTTGCTTGGTCTGCGCGTTGTAGCCCCAGGGTTCGCCTGAAGCCTGGACGGTGTTGACCACGGACGATGAACCAGTCAGATAGGTCGGTTCGCCGTGGTTGACGAGGCCGTCCTCATCGATGCCCGGAATGACATCATTATTGTTCGTGATGTCCTGGGTTGTCAGAGTGAACGCCGCGGCCTCGCCAGGGTTGAGATCGACCGACGGCGGATCGACGGCGCCTGTGGCTCCGCGTCCATTGGACACAATGGCTGGCGTACCCTCGAGGTCGTCGTTCAATGTGACGTTGCGCAGGATGGTGTCGCCTGTGTTGGTCACGACGATCAGCCATTGCGCATCCGTGCCGGATGGGACCGTGACTTCTTTGTCCCATCCTCCGGCGGCCACTCCAGCGATCTCCAGGCCCTGCTCGCGGTCGTACCCGGCGAGGCTGTCCAAAACGGTGGGACCGGTGGGATTGGCGGGATCGATGGGCGCGGAAGGATCATCGCAGGGGCTGCCGACTCGCGTGCAGACCCACTTGGTGACCTTGAGGTCCGGAACCATGTGGATGACCCCGGCGTCGACCGTCGGATTGATGAACAAAGCCTGGATGATGTCCTTGTACCTGGCCGGCATATCGGCATCCGCGGTCTTGACGACATGGTCGAGGCTGGCATAGTCGGCCAGACTCGTCACATTCAGATCGATGGCCTGCGACACACGGATCAGATCGCTGGGATTCGCGCTCCCAGACGTCGTGTCGATGTCACCCGGGAGGGGGACGGCTGAAGAGGCGTACGAATACACCGCGTCGGAGTCCATCGCGGCGTAATCGAAATCTTCGCCCTCGCCGCCGGTGGTCGCCAGCGACTCAGTCCACGTGTATCCCGCGGGCAGGTAGAACGCCACCCGGTACCAGTCCGGTTTCAGCATGTCGAAGTGGTAGAAGCCGGTCGAATCCGTCGTGGTCGTCTGAATATTGTCGATCGTCGCCGGCAAACTGGGATCGATCAGCACAGGGCTGCCGTCCTCATGCAACAGATCCACCCTCACACCCGGGACACCTGAATGGGCGTTCTGGGGGGCGTCGGGTTGGATGCCGGCCGCCGTCGCACTGTCGTCCCAGACGTAGTCGCCGATCGCCACAGAGATGGAGTTCACTTCCACGTTGGAGGTGTTGGATCTCACCGTCATCGGCTCATTGTCAGGGTTGACGACAGGCTTATTGTCGATAACATCCCACACCGTGCCAGTGACATAGGCCTCGTTGATCACAGAGTTCGCGTTGTTGATGCGATCCTGCTCATTCCAGGGCTCGTCCGACCACTCGCCGTTCTCGAATCCTCCCTCGTTCTTCGCCAGATTCGTGATGTTCTGGGTGGACAACGCGTAGACGATGTGGCCGCCCGGGCTAAGGAGTTTCACCGTGGCGCCGTCCACTGTCACAGTGGCCGACTGATCCAGGCTCGCGACCGGGACGATGTCGGACATCGCGCCGTGGAGCGCGCTCCCGGGCATGGAGTCGTTGGGGTCGTCCATGGACAATGTGGCATTGCCAATGTTGACCGCGATGAGCAGCCAATCAGCCCCGGTGCCATAACTGACGTAGGTCTCAGGAACCCATCCATTGGTACGCTCCCCGGTGGGATCGTCCTGGATGCTCTGGGTCGCGGTACGTGTTCCCACGACGACCCCGGTGAGCAACGCTAGTTGATCATCGCTGAGGTTGTAGTCGCACCCGGTTCCCGTGTAGCAGACCCACTTGGTCAGCTTCAGCGCCGGGTTGGGCACGCCGGTACGGGCTTCAGCCGTCGACGGGTTCGAGTAGACGTACTCGTCATTGCCAGGAATGTGCGAGCCGTCTGGGTTCACGGGCACGCCTCGGGCGACCACCGTGTTCACCACGTCGTCGCCTGCGGCGTACGGCCTCTCGCCCTGGGGGCTCAGGGTCACATTGACGCCGGGTTCGGCGGCCGACGCGTGGTCGTAATAGTCCGAAGGAGCCTCGGCGGCGCATCCCTCGTCACCGTAGAAACATCCAGCGGCGTTCATATTGATGATGGGATCCGCTGTGATGGTGAAAGTGGCTGATTCGCCGGACTGGAGGAGGACGGAGGTCGCGTCGGAAGCGGGATACTGGGTCCAGGCGCCAGGAGTGCCATGGAATCCCGTCACGTCTTCCGTGTCGAATGTGACGTCGTCCAGGATGGTGTTGCCGACGTTCGTGATGATGATGAGGAACTGGGCAGTGGACTCATAAGGCACAGTCGCCGCTTTGACCCACCCCGCATAGGGGCCTGTCGCCGGAGCGTGGCCCTCGATGACGGTCCATGTGCCGTCGTCATTCTGAGTGCTGATGCCGGCCATCTGGCTCAACGCGGCGTCCGCGCCGTCCGGGCCGCCCGCGACAGGAATGACGCAACCGGGCTTGCCATCCGCGCCGTAGTGGTCGCCGTCGCACACCCACTTGGTGACCTTCAGCCCCGGTTCGGGGATGGTCACCTGAGCGGAATCGATGTTGGAGGGGACTTGGCCCGCTTCGTCGCCATAACCGGTGAAGCGGTACATGAGAGCCTTGCTGGGATCGTACAGGGGGATACCCGCCTGACCATTAGTAATCATTTTGCCGTTTTCATCGAAGCTGATCGCATCGGGCGAGTTAAAGATAGGCGCAGAAGGATTGTCGAAATAGGCGTTCAAACCCACTGAATTCTGCACTGTGCCTGTGAAAGGATGCTCCAACACTGTTGTGCACATCTGCGTGAGGCTCTGGGTGGGGAGCAAAGCACCACTTGTACTGATCATCCCCAACCCACCGATCGCGTAGCGTCCGAAGACGTTATTACGGTCTAGTAAATTCGTGAAATTTCCCACACCAAGGGGATTTGTCGTGGGGTTTCCCCCGGCATCCTTTTGGTAGGTGTCCGTGAATATCATTCCGTCGCATGTGCTGCTCGCGATGGAAGATGTGCCCGAAGGCTGGAAACTCACTTCGTCGGCGCCGACGTGGACACCTGTCAAAGGAACATTACCATTGTTAATCGCAGTGATCTTCCACAGCAATTGGGTCGTGCCGGGAGGGATCTGTCCCTCTTCGACTCCAGTCTGGACACCGCTCAGAACGCCGGACTCGCCGTCCACATCTCCGGCAGTGTCGTCGGCGACCCATCCTTCTGTGGAATTGGGATCGCAGTCCGGAGTTCCGTCCGACTTATAGGTCACGCATACCTGCTTGATCACCTGCAAACTTGGATCGAGGACAGCTGCGGCCAATTGAGACTGAAACTGCCGACCCGGATCCGAATCTTCTGGTCCACTTAAAAGAGTTGGTGACCCATCTATATTGCCTGGAAAATCTTCGGCCATTTTATTGAGGTCATAGTCTAAACTGAACTTCTTGCCGTGCCACATTAAGTTCTCATCGGTGGGATCTGCCTTATTGATCGTGATCGCATAGGGAGCCGCGCCCCAGCACCAAGCATTCCAAATCGTTCGAGTGTGCGGAGGAACGTAATCGTAATATTGAGCATCGAAGTCTGCATTGCCACTGCCGACTTGAGCTGGAACGACATCAATCGGAGTTGCAAGGCCCTCTGGTTGGATCGTGGTGGGGCAGACGTCCTTTTCGTTGAGGTACTCCTTCCCATCCTGCATCCACAGATTGGCCTGGTCGGGGGTCAGATTGCTCATGCTGAAAGACACTTCGTCAGGCTGCCACTCAGTGAGATCGTTAGGCATGATTCCGAAATACTCATAGTCCGCTTTCGGTGACCAGACTCCTTGCCATCCTGCCGTGTAGGTCCCTGGGAAAGGATGAGGGATAGGGACCTGCAGTCCCGCCAAAGCTGAAACGAATGTCATCGAGTCTGTAGGAAGAATGTAGGCTGGAGTGCCGTTTTGCCCGTTGCCCATGCCCCCGGTCACTGCAAGCTGCCAGACGGCCGCCATGGCTTCATCAGAGGTTTCATACAACTCATTTGGGCCCACGTTCCATACGAAGTCCTCACTCGGAACGCTGTCTGGTACCGTCAGGCTCTTCAGGCCGGAAACGTTGATGGTGGCCGCCTGCGCTGGCGCCACCGCCTTGTCGTTAATCACAGTACCCAGGCCGACAACCGCCAGCGCCGTTGCTGCTGCTGTGAGTGTGGCGACGAATTTCTTGTATCTTTGTTTCATAAAGGGAATCCCCCATCAATGGTTAACGTTGTGTGTTTCACAGCGTCTGTCCACACCTCGGACGATCCTGATACTATCCAGTTAATAAATATCGTGTCAATATCAATAGGGCTTTGATTTGAAATCAATTACTTGTTTATTTATTTTTTTATTAAGGCGTTCGTTGTCACATATATCCTAGTCAAATGGGTTTTTCATTTGTGATATTACCGAAAAGTTGTTTTTGCTATCTCGATATTGTGTTTTTATTTCCCCTTATCGATGGCTATTTCCTAATTCCGAAAATTGTCACGAATATTTCTCTCATTCCCGCTCCATATCCCATGAAGCCTGTGCCCCACGCCTCATAAAGAGGAATCGCAACCGCTATCCATCTGTCACTGCCCACCGACCAGCTGTATAGGCGCGAAGGGCGCGACATGACCTTCCTGCCCTGCATAATTTGGGTCTGACAAGGTATTTCAAAAAATGTCGGAGGTAGGTGTCAGACTTTCTGGCATGAAGTCATATGTGATTGATTGCGACAGTTGCCAAGCCGGCCCCGAGTCCTGCGGCGACTGTCTGATGTCGTTCATGGCCGACCCCGAATTCGGGCAGCCGGTCAGATTCAGTGAGGAGGAGAAAGATGCTTTGAATGTGATGGCCGACGTCGGTCTCATTCCGCGCCTGCGGCTCGTCGGATGAGGAGGATGCGCGCCTCGACCTGCCGCTCGGGCTGCTTCGACCTGCCGCTTGTAGACAGGTCAAGCTTCTCAGGTCAGGCTCCTCAGCCACTGCCGGAGTGCCCAGGTCGCGCGTACGTCGTCCTCGTTGTACTCCAGAATCCGGGTTTTGGCAGCTTGCCTCAGCTCGGCAGTGGAGGCGTGGACGGCATCGGAAAACCAATATTGCGAGTTCAAACCACTCGGATCCGTGTCGCGCCAGGCGAACCCGGCGCCTTCGGTGGCCATGGTCTTCAGTCCGAGTCCCTCGACTCCGAAGAAGTTGTTCCTGACGATGGTGAAGAGGTCGACGAAATGATCGATCGCGTAGGAGGTCAGCCATGTCAGCACCGGTGACGCCTCTCCTCCCCTCGTCCGGGCGAACCTGCGCAAGGAGGAGGGTTCGTAATTGGAATAGTGCCACACCAGGGCGGGGTCGTCGCCCAGGGAGGAGATGAGGTCGGCCAGCCAGGTGGCGGCTTCCTCGGCGAGTTCCAATTCTCTGGTCTGGTTCAGAGAGGAGAAGCGGCTGATCGAGTGATAGTACGGTTCTCCGCCGCCTCCGCGGAGGTCGTGGACGAGGAAACCCCACAGGTACACATGGTTACTCGCGGAGGTCTCGATGTCCATGTCGATCTCCACGGGTGCGCTGGGTATGGCGATGGGACCGGTGGTGAGACGCTCGAGATTGACCCCCTCGGCCAACAGGCGTCCGCGATGGGCGGCGAGCCGCAGCCTGGTCTCGGCCCCCGTTCTGTGCGCCACGCGCGGAAGGTACTCCGGCAGGAGAGCGTCGACATCGGTCGAGGCCAGATCGGTGATCGTCGACACGCCAAGGCTGCGGAGAGTCATGATCTCGCGGGCGTCCAGGGGAGAGCGTTCGATCTTCACCGAAATATCGTCTTCCAGGGACGACTGACATTGCGGCCACCACTCGCACGAGTCGCACTCTGGGATGTGGACGGGAGAGGCCACGAGTTCGGGATCCGACGGCGAACCGGTCTGTTGGAGGGCGTGGGCTGCCACACGGACACGGAAACGATGTTCGTGCTGGTACCTGCTCAGGGGACTGTACTTCCTCCACTGATGGGACGAGGTGTACGAAAAAGCACGAATCTGCTTGTCGTACAGCGAGAACCAGGACACCAGACACCCGTGGATCTTGTCCAGCTGATCGACGCCGATGACCGCGCCCCACGGTTGGGAGGCCCCGAAACCGGCGGCCTCGACCAGATACCACAAGTGGGCGAGATAGAGGAGGTTGTCGGACTGGGACTCGATGCGGTAGCGGTACGCGCTCGGCCGGGCCTGATTGAGAAAGGGACGATCCAGGGATGCGATGAGTTGCCCGCCCTCCCCTTTGGGAGTCGGAGACAGTACTGAATGGTCCTTGATCATTGCCGGATAGTATGAGGCCCGCCCATCGACGTCGTCACCCCTGAACAGGATGTCTGCGATGCCGTACCTGTGATTCGTCCAGTCGACGGGCATCTCCGCATTCAGGATGATGGGGACCCCCTCGCCCATGGCCGCCACACAGGCTTCGACCCTGTCATCGCGATCCAGGGCCCCGAGGTCTCGGACGCTCCCCGGATGATGCTCGGTGAGGAAACGGATCACTTTGCTGCGGTGCGGAGTCGATTCCCGGAAGAACTCCACCGCGTAGGGATCCACGGGTTGACCGGAATTCAGGAGCGGATTGAACGCGTTCTGCGTCTTCACAGGGCATGATATGGCCGCGTAGGGGTCGAGGGCGAAAGGTGTGAGGTTGGTCATGGTCGTATGGCTCGGTGCAAGGCCACAATACCACCTGTGACGTTACGCCATTGTATATTGGTCCACCCCGCGGACTCCATCATGACGGCCAGTCCCCTCTGATCCGGCCAATCCAGGATGGAGTCGGACAAATAAGAGTAGGCGGGAGCATTGGTGGACAGCCTGGAAATGATGGGCAGGGCGATTTTCAGCCATGTGCGGTGGATGAACCGGGTGAGGAACGAGACCGGAGAGGAGAATTCGCAGACGACCAGCGAACCCCCGTGCCGGACAACCCTCAGCAATTCGGACAGCACGCGGGCCGGATCGTAGACGTTGCGCAGCCCGAAACTGATGGTCGCAGCATCGAAAACCTCATCCGAGTACGGAAGATTCAAAGCGTCTCCGACGACGAAGACATGATGGGGATGACGCTGATGACCCACATCGACCATTGCCTCGGTCAAGTCGGTGGAGATCACCGTCGCCCCCGCACGCGAGATCGGGATCGACGAGGCGCCCGTGCCGGCTGCCAGATCGAGGATGAGTTCGCCGGGCTGAGGTGCGAGCGCGTCGATCATCGATGAGCGCCAATGCCTGTCCTGGCCCAGAGATGCGAGGTCGTTCAGCAGATCGTATCGGGGTGCAACGGTGGAAAACATCTCGGCGACATCGTTCGGGTTTTTGTCCAATTGCGCGCGCTTACCATGTCGGAAAAATCTCACCCTTTAAGAGTGCCACGATTCAATCGCGTGTGCGAACTTTGATCATATTATTCCAGCTTATTTCATCTGATCTGATCATTCGATCGCATCACATCGCCGGCGCCCAACGAATGGGCATTGCACCCTGTTGAGCCAGCAGGGCATTGGCGCGCGAATAGGGCTTCGACCCGAAAAACCCCGAATGAGCGGACAATGGAGACGGATGTGCACTGGCAATGATTGGTACCTCACCCAGCATGGGAGTGAGGGTTTGCGCGTCTCTGCCCCACAAAATCGCCACCAACGGTCCGCCACGGGCGACCAACGCACGGATGGCCGCATCCGTCACCGGTTCCCAGCCCTTGCCACGATGAGAACCCGCCTTGCCCGGTTCGACGGTCAGCACCCTGTTGAGAAGAAGGACTCCTTGTTTGAACCATGGAGTCAGATCCCCGTTCGCAGGGGCGGGCACGCCCAGATCGCTGGTCAACTCGGCGTACATATTGCGCAGCGAGCCCGGCAGCGGGCGTACGGTCGGACCCACCGAGAAGGACAAACCGACCGGATGGCCGGGAGTGGGATACGGATCCTGGCCCACGAGAAGGACCCGCACGTCGGCCAGGGGGCGGGAGAATGCCCGCAAGATTCGGGACCCGGCGGGAAGGTACGATCTCCCGGCCGCCAATTCGGCCCGCAGGAAATCCCCCATCGCATGGATCTGGCCCTCGACCGGGGCCAGAGCTTCGGCCCAATCGGGGGCCATGAGTTCGCTCAGAGGTGCCATCCGACCTCCTCTCGCGGTCATTGCGTCATCGTTTCCAGACTATACCTTCTCCCCCGTACCCGGCTCCGCTGATCTGGGCCATGTCGTACGGGTCTATGTGCCCACCTTCTCCCCCCGTACCCGGCTCCGGCATTTTTGTCGGAGGTGTGGTCTACAGTGGTGTCCATGGTTGCGACACGAGTATTCACCGACGGTGATGCCGCCGTGCCCCTTTTCGACGATGAGGTGGAAACTCCTCTTTCTGAGACCGTTTTTTGCGTGATCGACCTCGAGACGACGGGGATGGGCCCCGACGCCCGCATCACTGAGATCGGTGCGGTGAAGGTACGGGGCGGCGAGGTTCTGGGGCAGTTCCAAACCCTCGTCAACCCCGGGATTCCCATCCCCGGATTCATCACCAGACTGACGGGGATCACCAATTCGGCCGTGGCGCGGGCGCCGAAATTGAGGGAGGTTTTCCCTTCCCTGGTGGAGTTCGCCCGCGGTTGTGTCATGGTCGCCCACAACGCCCGGTTCGACATGGGTTTCATCCTTCGGGCCTCACAGAATCTGGGGTACGAGTGGCCGTCCACCACCGTGGTCGACACGGTCTCGCTAGCCAGGCGCATCATCCCCCGCCATGAGGTCCGTAATTACCAGCTGAGCACCCTCGCCTCGTACTTCTCCGCCTCCATTTCCCCGACTCACCGGGCCTTGGACGATGTCGGCGCCACCGTGGACCTCCTCCATGGCCTGATCGCGCGCGTCGGCAATCAACATGTCACCACGCTGGAGGACCTCCTCCAGTTCTCCCACACGATATCAAAGGAACGACGTTCCAAACGTGTGTGGGCGGAGCATCTGCCCGACGGCCCGGGGGTGTACTTCTTCGTGCGCGATTCTGATCGCGGACGCAAAATCCTCTATGTCGGTACGTCGAAGCAGATCCGCAAACGTGTGGCGACGTACTTCACCGCCTCCGAATCCCGGGGCCGCATGGAAGAGATGGTCGCGCTGGCCACCGGGGTCGAGGCGATCGAATGCCGCACTGCCCTCGAGGCGGCCGTTGTCGAATTGCGCCTCATCACCGCCCACCAACCTCCGTACAACCGCCGCAGCAAGAACCCCCGCCACACCTGGGTCAAGGTCACCGCCGAGCCCATCCCGCGCTTTTCCGTGGTGAGGAAGGTGCTCGACGACCAGGCGAGCTACTGCGGGCCTTTCGCCGGCCGGGGTCCCGCCGAAGAAGCAATATTGGCTCTTGACGAAGCCTTCCCCCTTCGGCCCTGCCGGGAACGATTGTCGGCCACCGTCGCGCGCGAACCTTGCGCCTTGGCTGAGATGGCTTCCTGCCCGGCGCCGTGTACCCTGCGGAATCTTGACTCGTACTATTCCCTCGTCGACCAGGTGAAACGGTGTCTTGCGGGGGATGTGCGGCCTGTACGGCAGGCGTGCATGGCCGCCATCCGGTCCCTGTCGGAGCAATGCCGGTACGAGGAAGCTCAGGAGATCCTCCACCGGCTCCGGATTGTGGAAAGGGCGATGGTCCGGAAAGCCCGTCTCACCTCGCTGGCCTCTTGTCCCCAGATTCTGGCGGCCCGCCGAGTCGGGGATTGTTGGGAACTCCATGTTTTCAGGTACGCCCAACTCGCCGCCGCCGGGATCGCCCGCCCCGGCGAGGACCCCGGACGAGTGGCGGAACAACTTGTGACGATGGCGAGTTCGGTCACTCCTGTCATCCCCGGCATGCCCGCCGGTTCCATCGAGGAAGCGGAACTCATTGCGGCCTGGATGGAAGAACCCGGTGTCCGCCTGATCGATATTGACGGGGTATGGGGCTGGCCCGTCCATCTCCTCTGACTGTCCCTATCCTCCCTCTTCTCAGAGGGGGGCCTCTCCCCAGAGGGGGCTTCTCCCCAGAGGGGGCTCACCATTATCCCCATGGACGACTCACGTGGCATGATTTCCCGTCATTATGACATGTCCCCCCACCCAGGAGCCCCGAGAGTGATCCTGCCACCGACGGGCATCTCCACCAGGCAGGATCTCCTGTCACTACGACAGGTTTCCCCGCCCAAGAGCCTGCGGAGTGATCCCAACCACCGAAGGGGATCATCACCAGGGGGGATTCCCCGTCACTACGACAGGTTTCCCCGCCCAGGAGCCCCGAGAGTGATCCTGCCACCGAAGGGGATCATCACCAGGCGAGATTCCCCGTCACTACGACAGGTATTTCCGCCAAAGACCCCACCCAAACGATCCTGCCATGAGGCCGGATAGTCGACAGGCGGGATTATCCATCATTATGACATGATTCCCCGCCAGGGAATCATTTGAGGGGATCCTGCCACTTGTTGGCATTCTTGATGGGCGGGATTTCCCATTGTCGCGATATGTTTTCACGCCCCGGAGAAAAGTCATATGACAAAAGTGGATCATTTTTCACCATGGTCTCTATATGAAAATCAACGGAAAAACAATAGAAGCAGCTCGACGGGTGGCCTGCAACCACGGAGGGCTCCTCACGGTGCCTCAGGCGGATCAGCTTGGAATCAGGGAGGAGGCTCGCCGCCGTCTCATCCGTGAGGGGTCCTGGAGACGGATCGTGAACGGACTGTTTGCGCTCACTCCGGATTCATGGATGCAGCGGGCATGGGCTGGAATAATCATCGGCGGATCTCAAGCGGTGTTAGGCCATGAGGCAGCGCTCCAACTTAGTGGGTTATGGCCTTGTTCGCCGAACTGGATGGAGAGCACTCATGAACCGCCGATCATAGTCTTCGTGGGACGCCGAGCCGGGTTTCCGCACGATGAACGTTGGCGATTCATCCGATCTTCTCGGTTGGGTTATGGGTCTCCATCTCGTACTTCCTTGTCAGAAGCAATTATTGATGTGGGAGAATACTGGTGTGCGGATGACCTGATGACTCTGGTGGGTGGAGCCATCACAGGAAAAATGGTCACCGCCGACGCACTTCTGGGCGAATTGGAGGCCAGACATCGCCATCGTCAACGAGGCCTATTCACCCAGATCGTCGAAGATGTCACCGCCGGAACAACAACTGTACTCGAGCGCCATTACCATACCGATGTGGAGGTTCCCCACGGTCTTCCGGTTCCTCTTCGCCAGGTGTCACCGACTGGCAGGTACCGAGTGGACAATTGGTACAAACGGTACCGCCTCATTGTGGAGGTTGATGGGAAGGCGACTCACATGGGGTTGGCCGCATCTGTGGATATGGAAAGAGACAATTTCCATATGGCCCATGGGTTGTCCACTCTTCGTTTCACCTGGAACCACGTTGTCCATCAGCCTTGTCAGACTGCTCGTATTGTCGCTGATGCCCTCGTCCGCGCTGGATGGACGGGTGAGATCCACTCATGCCCCCGCTGTACCTCTCCCGGGCGGAATTCCCCATCATGATGACATCTTTCCCTGCCTAGGAGTCCCACGAGCGGTTCCGTCACCTGATGAGACCTCAACAGGCGGAATTCCCCGTCACGATGGCAGGATTCCACGCCAGGAACCCCACCATGCGATCCCGATACCCCGATGAACCTCTCCCGGGCGGAATTCCCCATCATGATGACATCTTTCCCTGCCCAGGAGTCCCACGAGCGATCCTGCATCCGGTGAGACCCCCAACAGGCGGAATTACCCGTCACCATGGCAGGATTCCACGCCAGGAACCCCACCATACGATCCCGATACCCGATGAACCTCTCCCGGGCGGAATTCCCCATCACCACGACAGGATTTCACGCCGAGAGGCACGGAGAATGTTGCTGCCAGCCGATGGCAGGCCCCGCCTGAGAGTCTCAAGGACGATCCTGTATTCGGTGAGACCCCAAAGGGCGGAATTACCCGTTACCATGGCAGGATTCCACGCCAAGGAGCCCACCACGCGATCCCGGCACCCGGTAAGACCCCTACCGGGCGGGATTTCCCATCATGATGACATGTTTCCCTGCCCAGGAGTCCCAAGGGCGATCCGCCACCCGGTGAGATCCTCAATGGGCGGAATTACCCGTCACCATGGCAGGATTCCACGCCAGGAACCCCACCACGCGATCCCGGTACCCCGATGAACCTCTCCCGGGCGAGATTCTCCATCACCACGACAGGATTTCACGCCAAGGAGATCGGGGAATGATCCTGCCAGCGATGATGAGGCTCCCGGTGGGGAGAGTCCCACGGTGGGGAGAGTCCCACGGTGGGGAACCCCACGAAGGGAACCCCACATTAGAGAGTCCCACATTAGAGAACCCCACATTAAGGAGTCCACGGGGGAACCCCACGATGGGGAACCCCACGATGGTGAACCCCCCAGCAGGGGACCCCCACGGGGGTCAGAGGATATCGACGGTGGTGATGACGACGGGGTCGAGGGGGCGGTCGTTGCGGTCGGTGGGAACGCTGGCGATTTCGTCGACGACTTTGCGGGAGTCGGGATCGACGACCTCACCAAAGATCGTGTGACGGCGGTTGAGATGGGGAGTCTTGCCGACGGTGATGAAGAACTGGGAACCATTGGTACCGGGTCCCGCATTGGCCATGGCGAGCAAGTACGGACGGTCGAAGCTCAGTTCCGGGTGGAACTCGTCACCGAATGTATACCCCGGTCCGCCGCGGCCGTCCCCTCGGGGATCCCCGCCCTGGATCATGAAAC
>JGI24699J35502_11133833_pt1 | contig 16779 bp, 11 predicted proteins | sample TergutMp193P4_FD_35502 | JGI IMG/M metagenome (IMG submission 35502) | reverse complement strand
AGATGATGGCCGATTTCTGGATCGGGATGATGATCTTCACCATCCTCTTCCACCAGGGGATGTTCTGGATGATGGCCGATTCCTCGATCTCGTGGCTGAGTTGCAGCATCGAGGTCAGGGCCGCGCGCGAGGCGAACGGGATGTACTTGATGGTGCCGGCGATCACGAGCAGCAGCATGGTGTTGAAGATGCCCAGAGATGACCCGAAGATGAAGAACGCCACGCCCACGGCCAGCGAGGGCATCAGGTACGGCAGGAACGCCATCGAGGAGACCCAGTTGGCCCATTTGGATCGCCGGTTCTTGCTCACGCAGTACCCCACGAGCATTCCGATGGTCCCCGCGATCAGCGCCGTGCAACAGGCGACAATGAGTGTACGCCCGACGGCTCCCCAGATCAGGGAGTTGTAGAGGATGCCGTACTGGCCGTACATCGCACCGTCGGTGTTCGTGCTCGTCAGCCACCATTTTCCGGTGATGTTCGAGAAGTCTCCGGTCTTGAGCACCGAGTAGTCGCCCGGGTTGGGCAGGATGGTCTCGAACGCGAAGGCCAGGATGGGATAGATCGAGGTGAACAGGGTCGTGGCGATGAAGACGATCGAGGCCACCCAGGCGCCGATCCGGCCCAGATTGACCTTCGAGGACTGGCCGGACTTTCCGGTGACAGTGGTGTACGACTTGCGCCCGGAGGTGGACATCTGGTTGGCGATCATCAACATGATGCCGAAGACCATCATCGTCACCGCCAGGATCGACGCCTCGCCCTGACGGTTGATGTTCATCTGGACGTACTTCGTGGCCAGTGTCGTGAGTTTCAGGTAGTGCGGCACAGGGTAGGAGCCGATTGAGGAGGAGAAGACCAGCAGGATCGTGGACAAAACAGCCGGTGTGATCATCGGCAGGGTGATCCTGGTGAACGTCTTCCACTTGGGCGTGTTCAAAATGGTGGCCGCCTCCTCGAGGTTGGCGTCCATGTTGCGGAAGATCGCGCCGATCAGGATGTACGCGAAGGGGGCGTAGTGGATGGCGAGCACGATCCCCGACGGGAAGACCCCCTCACACCACCACAAGGGGAAATTCATCCCGAAGACCGATGCCAGAAGCCCGTCCGAGCCGCCGGTCACATTGTGTGAGCTGAACAGGTTCTGCCACACGACCGCCAGGGTCCATTGCGGCATGATGTAGGGGAAGATGAAGATGGTCGACAGGTACCGCTTGAAACGCAGGTTGGTACGTGTGACCAGGTAGGCGAAGAAACCGCCGTACACGATCGCGCCCGCGCAGGCGATGACCGCCATTTCCAGGGTGTTGATCAGCGGGGTGACGAAGTTGATTTTGAACAACAGGCCGGTGAACAGGTCCGTCCAGTTGAACAGGGTGAACCCGGAGCCTATCCCCGTGGGATCGTCGACCGAGCCCTGATGGACGACGAGGGTGTCCCAGACGATGGTGACCAGGGGTGCGAGGGTGGTGATCGTGAGAACGACGCCGAGGATGAGCAGGACCGCGTTCCATGGTTTGCCCAGGTACGAACCGATCCGGTGCAGCAGGACTGTCGAGTTCCGGGGCGCTGTGACGACTATGTCAGGATTCATTGTTTCCCTATCGATGGGGGTGGGATTTGAGGATGAGGTGAGGCCTCCCTGTTCTCAGAAGAGGCCCCACCTCGCCCATTTCGGCTACTTGCTGCCGACGATCATGTCGATCCAGTCGCCCAGAACGGGGGCGACCTGAGCGGCGTACACCGGGTCCTCCTGGACCAGGGAACCATTGCCGCTTCCGAGCCAGAACTCCTGGCCCTTGTCATTCTTGACGGGGAACTCTTCGCCGCCGTCGTTGGAATGATCCTTGTTGATGCCGGGGTTGGCGCTCCAGCCGCCGATGTCCTTGCCCCATGCGGCGAAACCGTCTTCGCTTGTGGTCATGTAGGAGATGAACGCCATGGCGGTCCAGGGCATCGGAGCGGTCTTGACCAGCTGGAGGTAGTGCTTGTACGCATACCCGCCGGGGCCGACGTAGTTCGGGTCGTACGCCGCCACGGCGACGTTGCTCACCGAGGAGGACGATGACTCTTCAACCGAACGCAGCTTGGAGTACACAAGCAGTCCGGATTCGCCGACGGCTGAGGTGGTGACCAGCTCGTTGCAGATCGGGCCGTCATCAGTACGCTCGTTGTACTGGGTCGCCCACAGCTTCACCCAGGCCAGGCCGTACTTCGCGTTCGGGGCCGTGAGCCCCAAGCTCGCTGCTTCCTTCTCCATCGCGTCGACTTCTGGCTGGAAGTACGCCTGCTCCGAGGCGGGAAGGGCGTCGAAAGCATCCTTCATCTGGTCGGAGTAGGTCTCGGATGTGAGCATGTATAAGAAGTTCTTGCCGACGGGCTCGGAGTTGACGCCCATGAACAATGGCTTCTCATCCTTGCCGACGAACTGCCACACGTTGGTGTAGGCCTTGCCGTCCAAATTGTTGTACATGAAAACCTTGGCCAGGCTTTGCAGAGCTAGTGGAGCGCCGTTGGCATCGACGTTGACACCAGCGGCGTCTTTGAAATCTTTGGGGATGAAGTTGATCAGGTTGCCGGTGTTGATCATCTTGGACTGGATCTGGGAACCGTCCTGGATCAGCGTCATCGAGTACGTGTGGGTGGCCGAGTTGATGTCGGCGTTCAGTATCGTGAAGATCGAGTTGTTCTTCGGCTGGGACCATTCGATGGTGCCGGTGTAATTCGGATCGATTTTCTGCAGCTCTTCGATGAAGCTGGTCGCGGCTGTGGACCCACGGCTGGAGTTTCCCACTCCGTACATGGTTTTTCCGTTGGATTCCTCGATGGCCTTCTTGAACAGTTCGTCATTGGACATTGTTTGGGCCTGTTGGATGAGGTTGTCGATCTCGCTCGTCTCTGAGCTCTGAGAGCCGGGGGTACCGCTTGAGCATGAAGCCAAGAGGGACAATCCCAGCGCCAGAGGTGCCAGAGAAAAGAGGACACGCTTTTTCATGTCTTACCTTTTCTTGCTAGTAGAGTGTCGATGCTCGTCGCATCAACGTGCTCTGGAGAGCATACCTAGGGGTTCCAGGAGGCTCAATGATGAGACCCCATCGTTATAAAACTTTTATAAATGCTTGTCAATAGTTATTTTATGGCTCTTTCATACTAATTAGTTTGACGTGTGTCCGTTATTCGGTTCCTGTTTCACCATCGTGTCCACCCTGGTGTCGGGCTGGTATCTTCGAAGGTATGAATCCAGACGAGTTCCGCTATCCGGTGAAATCGCCGGTGCCCCCGTTGGCTGTTTTCTGGGATTACGACGGTACGCTCGTCGACACCCAGCCCATCTGGCTCCAAGTGGAGAAGGACATTGTCGCTTCATATGGACGGGTGTGGACCGACGAGATGGCCGCGACGGTGGTCGGTGTCAGCGGCACCGATTCCGCGGCGATGCTGGCCTCGGTGATCGGCGCGCCGGATGTGGACATCGCACAACTCGACCTGTTGCGCTCCTCCATGGTCGCCGAACGTGTGGCCGCCCAGCCCCCGAGGTACCTTCCTGGAACCGAAGCCCTTCTCGACCAATGTTTTGAATCAGGGATACCCTGCGTTCTGGTGTCGGCCAGCCCCCGTTTCGTCCTCGACGCGGGTACGAGCCGCATGCCCTCCCACTGGTTCTCCGCCACGATCAGCTCCGACGAGATCACTGATCAGAAACCGGATCCTGCAGGGTACCGCCTCGCCGCCTCCATGGTGGGAGTGCGCCCCTCGGATTGCCTCGTCATCGAAGACTCGGTGCCCGGATGCGCAGCCGGGCGCTCCAGCGGCGCGGCGGTACTCGCCATCCCCAACATGACACCGTTGGATCCGTGTCCGGGCCAGGTCGTACGCGGGTCTTTGGCCGGGGTGGACGTGGACGATTTGGCACACATCTATGCCGAAGCCCGTGCAAGTCTGGAATACTAGAGGCATGTCAACAACGATGGCCCCAGGTTCCCAAACAGTCCTCGAACGCGAAACCCAGCTTGAGGACGACCAGGGCCACGAGCGCCTGTCCCACTACGTCTCCCGGGAGAAACTGACCGAGGCAATGGTTATGGGCACCCCGGTCGTCGCCCTGTGCGGCAAGATCTGGGTCCCCTCCCGCAATCCGGAGAACTATCCCGTTTGTCCCGAGTGCAAAGAAATCTGGGAGTCCATGCCCGAGAATAAGGGCTAGCCTGCCTCGCCGGGACCCACCTCGACGAAGGTCGAATGTAGAACGAGCTTGCCCGTTCTACTGAGGCCAAGGAAGAAACCGTGCCACGGGGACGGTTCTTCTGTCCGTGCCACGGGCACGGGCGTGCCACGGGGACGGTTCTTCTGTCTCACCTTGTCAGACACCTATTTTCCCGAATCTCGACAACATTCGTACGTTGCATGTTCAAACCAGTACGTTGGATGTCCCAACCACATCTCTTGCCGTACTTCATCCACTGTGCGGAAATGTCAGATTTCCATGACATTTCTGCACACTGGTCCGTCTATGGAAACAAGGGGTTGCCAATGTGGGGGTTTACGGGGCGTGAATCGGGGGATCCGGGCACCCAGAACCCCGCTTGGCGCCCCGCCGGGCGTGGCTGTCGCCCTTGTCACAACCATGATCATCGTCCTCGTCAAACGTTCTTCGTCGAGTTCTGCACACACCTCATCCGCTTCCACCGTACCCGGCGCACCTGCGCCCGTCGGGGGGTGCCCCACCGGCGCAGGGGCACCGTTTAGGTGACACGAGCATTGGTGGGGTGTTTGGCACCTCGCGCCTCAATCTGTTCTTTGGCCTCAGCAGAACGAGCAAGCTCGCTCTGTGCTCAACCTGCGTCGATGTACACGAGGTACATTGTTTCATTGACGGCGATCGTCCACAGCGGGTCGGCTATGCAGACTTATTATTCGGGTATGTGGACTAGACCGCCAGGTCGTATGCCGAGGTACGGGAGGCGCGGGAGGCCGGGCCAATCGCTGCGACGAGGGCGGCGATGAGCGACACGACGAAGACGACGACGATCCAGATCCAACCGAGGGTGAGGGTGGTCACGCCCAGGGGCAGGACGAGCAGAGCCGTCAAGGCCAGGCCCACTCCCACGAGGATGCCCACCACAGAGCCGGCGATGGCGATCAGAAGAGATTCGAACCTGATCATGGTGCGAATCTGGCCTCGGGCCATCCCATAAGCCCGCAGCACCCTGATCTCGCCCGCCCGGGCTCCAGCCGCCTTGTTCAAGGTGTTGACCAGCGCCAGAATTGCGATGATGACGCACAGCGCGGCAAGGACGTACGCGACGATCTTGGCCTGTGTCACGCGGACATCCTCAGTTGAGACGAAATCATCCTTGTGCTGCACCGAGATGTCGAGGTAGGTGGACACGGCAGCCACGACAGGATCGTAGATGGAGTCCCCAGAACCCGATTCCGAGGCGGATGCGTACAAGAACGTCACCGGCATGAGCTGGGAACGGGTGTGACCTGGAACCTGCTGGATCAGCCACGAATACGACACCATCACATCACGGTACGCGGTGGAATCGATGATCACAGCGACGGGCAGGGAGACGTCCGCCTGGTACGGCGTCGTCCCGGCGATGACAAAATCGATTGTGTCACCGATCTTCAGCCCATGGGAATCAGCGTACGCTTTCGTCACGGCAGCGCCTGTGGCGAAACCATTCGCATCGCCATCGAGCACCAAATCAGCGGACGCGGAGGTGAACGCCTCGGAGGGGCCGAACATGACCCGTGCGTCGGTGTCATTGACGATCTTCATCGGCGCTTCGCCGAATGCGTACACCTGGACATTGGGGATTTGGCGTACCTTGGCCACGACTGTGTCGGGAATGATCCCGACGGAGTCTTTCGGGGTGAGCACGAGATCAGCCGAGACTTCCTTGTCCAGGGTCGATGCGTACGCCGCACTGGCTGAGGAAGCCAGGACGAATGACGCGACGGCGAGCCCCAGGACAACGATGAAGATCCCCGCGACATTGCCCGCGCGGCGAGGACGCCGGATGATGGAGGCTTTGGCGAGCCCAGCGGGCACCGGGGAGAACAGTCTCAGAACGAAGGAGAAAAGCCAGGCCAGCCCGGCCACCAGGACGGGGCCCACGAAAACAACGCCGGCCAATGCGGCGAGCGCCCCGAGCCCGACGAACCAAACATTGTTGCCATCGCTGTGACCCAGGACGATCCCTGCCGCCCCGGCCAAAATCAGAATGACGCCCACGATCATACGTACGGCGCCGAACCCTGTGCGGGGATTCAGATCATCGGCTTCGTCGATCCCAACTTTGGAGACGACCTGGAGGGCTCCCCATCTGGCAGCCAGCATCGTGACGACGATGCCGGCAATGATCGAGATCACCATGCCGAACCATGGCACGACCATCGTCGTGGCCAGATCCATGTGGGACATCACCATCTCGCCGATCGCGGCCAACCCGTACCCGCCGATGATTCCGATCACCGAACCGATCAGGGCGATGACCAGCGATTGGGTGACCACCGGCTTGAGCACGTCCGAGGTTGTCGCACCCATGGACTTGAGCGCCGCGATCTCTTCGGTGCGTGACCTTTCGGCTGTGGAGAAGATGTTGAAGACCAGGAAGCCGCCGATGAGCATCATCGCGACACCGATGACGAACAGGGCGAGACTGACCGGAGCGAGCGAGTTGTTGATCTGTGTCATGGCCTGGGCGCGTACGTCTGAGCCCAACAGCACCTCGGCATTCGCGTCCGTGCTCACAGCGGCGCTCAGCGCGTCCTTCAACTGGTCAGGGGTGACCCCGTCTTGTGCCTTGACGGCCACGAATGGGATCATGCCCGACGGGGAGTAGATCGCACGGGCCGCGATCCCGTACAGGATCAGGACAATGGTCCCGTCAAGGGGGGTGTCATAAGCGACGATGCCGGAGATGACGGGTTCCAACTCGGTCCCGTTCGCCAAGATGTTGATGGTGTCACCGACATTCAGCCCTGCTTTCTGGGCCAGATTTTGCTCGATGACGACCTGCTCGATCGTTGAGGGCAGTTCGCCCTCGACGATACGCCCGCCCTCGACCTCGTTGGGATCGGCGGGCAGGGCCACCGAGGCCGCCAGCCCCGAAGAGATCTCATTCTTGTCATGGTCCTCCAGGATGGCCGATCCCATGTAGACCTGCAAAGACCCTTGTACCTCAGCGACACTGGAGATCTGTGTGGCGATGGAGGAATCGAGGTAGTGTTGTTCCGCGGCGGGTTTCACCAACGCATCGACCACTGAGGAACCCTGGGGTACGACATAGGCGTCCGCCCCCGTGACCGTGTCGACCACACCACTGAGAGTCGATGTGACCGACGAATGGGCGATGAACGCGCCCGACAGCATCCCGACCCCGAGTACAACAGACAATACTGCAAGTACGAACCGGGCCGGGCGTCCCTGCACTCCTCCTATGCCCTTCATGCCTGAGCCCCGCCAGACACGGCGCGAAGAGCATCCATCACCCGCGCGAGTGTGGGAGCTTGGACCTGTTCGACCACGCTGCCGTCACCCAGGACCCACACCTGATCGGCGCATGCCGCGACAGCCGCGTCATGGGTTGCCACGACCACTGTCGCCCTGAGTTCGGACACGCATGTACGCAGGTAGCCCAGCACCTCGTCCGCCGTCTCGGCGTCACAGTCGCCTGTGGGCTCGTCGGCGAATATCACGGACGGCTTTGTGGACAAAGCTCTGGCCAATGCGACACGCTGTTGCTCGCCCAGCGACAATGACGCTGGTTTCTTTGTGAGTTGGTCGGTGAGGCCCAACGCGGCGACCACCTGGTCGTACCATCCCTGATCGAGGGGCTCTTTCTTGATCGCCGAGGCCATCTTGATGTTGTCGGCGACGTTGAGGGAGTCCAGGAGGTTGAACGAGCGGAAGACGAAACCAACCGAATCGCGCCTGAACTTGTCCAGTTGGCGTTCTTTCATCGATGACAGATCTTGTCCGGCCACTGTGATGGTCCCGGATGTGGGCGTCTCGATACCCGCCATGAGGCGTAACAATGTCGATTTCCCTGCGCCCGAGCGTCCCAGGATCGCAGTCAACCGGCCCTGCTGGACCGAGAGGCTGACCCCGCGCAACGCTTCGACGTGTCTGGGCTGGTCGTACGTCTTGGTCACCTGGCTAACCACGGCGACATCTCCCACCGAGGGTGTCAGGGGCGCGGCGCCCATCGTTGCCGACGCGGCCGGGCGGCGACGCTTCTCCGCAGCGGGTTCGGCGGGCGGCTTGCGCTTCTCCTTCGCAGTGGGTGCGGGCTGGACCTCGGGCGCTGCCGGGGCCACCGGCGGACGACGCTTCTGATTCGTGACAGGGGCGGGCTTCTCCACCTCGATCTCAGGCTCCGGCTCCGGTTCCACAATGGGCTCGATGAAGGAGATTTCCTCAAACTCCTCAACCGGTTCGACTTTGGGAGCACGGGCGGTCTTGCGCGGCGCGGGCTGGGCGGGAGGCGCGACGGTGACGTCCACCTCCTCTTCGAGGAGCGGGAAGTCCTCCAGGGTCGCGGGGGCGGGCGGCTCGACCGGCTTGGTGGTGCGGCGCTCCCGGACAGGGGGTTGCGGCGTCAAATCCTCATCCTCTGGACGGACGACCGGGCGCGGCCGGGGCGCGGCCGGGGTCCTCGTGGGACGGGTACGAGTGGTTTCTTCACTACGAGGGGGTCTCGGGCGGGTGGTCGTCTCTTCCGTACGTTGAGGCCTCGGACGTGTCGTCGGATTCGTCAGGTCTTCTGTGGCCTCGGTTGCAGCTGAGCGTCTGCTGGCCAGGTCGCGGCGCAGGGCGGCGATCCTGTCCTCGGCGTCACTTCCCGACGTCGTCGCCTTGCTGCGCGGTGCGGGGGTTTGCGAACCGGCGGTCTCGTCGTGGAAGAACCGTGACCGCGGCGGAGAGGGTTCAGCCGATGCGGGTTCCGGCGTACTCGCCGGACGGGTCGACGTCCCCTCAGCAAGGTTGCGCCGCAATTCCGCGATCCTGGAGGCCGACTCGCTTCCCGGCCTGGGCCGCGCAGTGGTACGAGGCGGGGCGTCGTCACTTGAACGTGACGTGGTCGACGGACGGGGACGGGGAGTCGTGGCAGACGTGTCGCGCGGACGCGGCGTCGTACGCTTGGGTGACTCACCCTCCTCTTCCTGGGCCAACTGGTCACGCAGATCAGTGAAACTATTGCGTCCTGTCAAGATCTTCTCCTCAAAAGGGTCAGGGGGATGACGAATGAGTTCGTCTTCCCCAAAAATCGCAGCCAATTCAGCCTCGACTTGCGACGAGCCTGTGGCAGGCCGCCTTCTGGACGTGCGCCCCCCGCCCAGCTTAGAATCCGATGTACTCTTTTGATCCCCGGAGTCATCAAAAGAAAACTGTTGAGATTGATCGCTCACAGGCTCTATTCTTGCATGTCGAAGCCCAAGGGCGAAACCTGAAACGCGGGATGAGACTACTCTTTGGGCGCCGACGGAATGGGAACCTCGACCTCGAAGTCCCCATAGGCCCTGGGATCCTCGATGGGTTCGAGATGGATCTGAATTTGGATACCTGGAAAAGCCTGCTCCAGGGACGCCTGGACTTCCTCAATAAGGTCGTGACTACGCCGTACTGTCCAGGCACCCGGCACCAGCATGTCGACGACAGCGAAACGCTGACTGCCCGACAGCCGGGTACGCAAACCATGGAAACGTACGTCGTCGCTGGTGAACCCGGCCAGTATGTTGGCGATGGCGGTGTTCTCCTCCTCGGGCAGTGTGATGTCCATCAACCCCTGGGTGGAGCCCCTGATCAGTCTCACGCCGGTGATGATGATGTTGGCGCCGACGATGAGAGCCACGATCGGGTCCAGCAGCACCCATCCGGTCAGCAAAACAAGGATGATGGCCACAACCACGCCGGCGCTGGTGACGACATCGGTCCACAGGTGCTTGCCGTCGGCGACGAGGGTGGGAGAACGGTACTTGCGACCGGCCCGGATGAGGATCATCCCGACGACACCGTTGACCACGGCCGCCAGGACGGAGATGACCACGCCCACCGAGACCGAATCCAGCTCCCGTGGATGCAGAAGCCGTTCGACAGCGGAGAAGATGATGAGGACTGCTGCGATGAAAATCAACACACCCTCAACTGCCGCTGAGAAGTATTCTGCCTTGTCATGGCCGAAATGATGATTCTCGTCCGGTGGTTTGGCCGCAATGGATAGCATCAAAAGGGCCAACATGGCGGCGGCCAGGTTGACAATGGATTCTGCGGCGTCCGAGAGCAGGCCGACCGAACCGGTGACCCGCCACGCGACAGTTTTCATTGTGATCGTCACTATCGCGGCGGCGATGGACAGCCATGCGTACTTGGTTAAATTCCTACTGGTTTGGGCCACACTCCATATTAGCGTAGGGGATGCGAAATGCCGATCAGACGTCTCGGCGCCAGGTGACGACCATGGCGATGATGATTGACAACAGAGTCCAGCCTCCCAGCACGGCGATCCCCTGCCACGGGCTCAGGATCGCGTCGGGGGCGGGATCGATTTGTACGACCGTACTGCCGGCGTTCGTGGGAAGGAAGGCAGAGACGTCCGACAACCATTTCCTCCATCCGGTCGGATCAGATCCGGCCGGGGAGAAACCACCGGTGATATAGCCGATTGCAATAGGTAATACTAATATTATTCCCACGGCGGCGCCGATGCTTCCCGGTGTGGAGCGGATGATCGCACCCAATCCGAAACAGAACACGGCGACAAGTGTCATCTCCGCCAAGAAACCGCCCAGGATCCGCAGACTTGTCGAGGAGGTCAGACTCAGATCCACTCCGGTGGATTGCTGCTCGATGATATAGCCCAGCGACCACCCGGCAGCCAGTGATATCGCGAAGACAACAACGCAGAGAATGGTGATGACCATGACTTTGGCTATCAGGACTCTCCCCCGCCTCGGCGCGGCGGTGAAGGTGGAACGAATCATCCCGGAGGAGTACTCATTGGTGATGATCAGAATGGAGAGAATGACGAAAATAAGTTGTCCAAAGACTCCGCAGCCCTGTGTCATCTGGTACGACAGCATACCCAGATCCCCGGGTTGCAGATCGCCCGGTTGGATGCCCGGGGGAAGTTGGGCCTGGTCTGGATGGGTCAGGATCAGGTTCTCGCTCATTTTGGACACAGCTGCCATCGCCGCGCACATTCCGACATTGACCAGGAGGGTGACCACCATCATCCACCACGTCGAACGCAGGGAAAAGAACTTGATCCACTCGGATCTCAGAATCCGAGGAAAGGTCAGTTTGTACGATCGAGCCATCACACCCCCCATGCCCGTCGAGGCCTGTTGGGATCTGAGGTGTCCGGGTCGAGCCCGGTCGTCCCGGGCCGGGGACGAGGCAGCCTCAGGGGATCATCCGAGGTCTCGCGGCGTCTTTCGGCTGGTTTGTACGATGTGGGCTCGGCTGGATCCGGTTGGTTGGACCGGGGACGAGGACGATAGTCGGCGTCCATGAACCGGGGCCTGATCAGGGGTTCTTGCTCTGCCAGAGACGGGCGCAGCGGCGGGTCTGACCTCCTGGGCAGACCCGACCTTCTGGGAAGAGGCGGGTCCGTGGACAGCGACCGTGATGTTGTTCGCGGTCTGGGCGCAGGATCGGAGTCCAAAGACCGCGGCCTGGGCGGCAGATCCGGCCTGGGCACCGACGTACGACGCCTCGGCAAGGGCTCTGGATCGGAGATCCGCGGTCTCGACAAGGGTTCTGGGTCGGAGATCCGCGGTCTGGACAAGGGCTCTGAGGCAGAGATCCGGGATCTGGGCACGGGTTCGGAATCGGAGATTCGTGACCTGGGCACCGGTTCGGAACCAGAGAACCTCGGCCTGGGCGGAGGCTCAGGATCAGACACCCTCGGTCTGGGCGCATCAGAGAACCTCGGCCTGGGCGCCGGCTCAAAGGTACGCGGCCTGGGCGTCCCATAATCAGAGACACGTGATCTCGGTACGGAGTCAGGTTCCACCACCCGTGATCGTGGGGCGGGTTCAGGTTCCACCACCCGTGATCTGGGAGGTGGTTCAAGCTCGGAGGTCCGAGATCTGATCGGGGGGATTTCGTCTGAGAATCTCGGCCTGGAGGGGGTCTGGGAATCATAAGCCCTCGGTTTGGGGCTCCGCCTGGGCAGGTCGGGTTCGATCTCGCGTACTTCTGGCACCTCGTGTGCTTCGACCTCTGCAGGCTCCTCAACCTCTTCGGCCCCTTCGGGCTCCTCGGGTTCCATATCGATGTCAGGCGCCACATCACTGTCCCTCGCCAGCCGGATCGCCTGACTCGGCGCCAACTCCTCGAAGCGGCCGTCGGAACGGAACTCCTGGGAGGAATCGGTCAACTCCATGTAGATATCTTCAAGGGAGCGTTGCATCGGCGTCAGTTCGTACAACGTCCATCCCCGCCGCGCGGCTTCCTTGCCGATTGCCTCAGCGCTCAACCCGGAGATCATCAGCGCCCCGTCCTCGGTGTCGGTGACACTGCGACCCGACTTGCTCACGACTTCACGGATCTGATCCTGCTCGGGCGAACGTACCTTGATCACCCTTCCCGACGCCCTCTCGATCAGCTCGCTCATGGGCGAGTCGGCGATCAGGCGACCACGACCGATGATGATCACATGGTCCGCGGTCATCGCCATCTCGCTCATCAGATGGCTGGAGATGAACACGGTCCTGCCTTCTTCAGCGAGGTACTTCAGCAGGCTGCGTACCCATGCTACACCCTCGGGGTCCAACCCGTTGATCGGTTCATCCAGGACGAGGGTTTCCGGATCGCCCAACAGAGCTGCGGCGAGACCCAGCCGCTGGCTCATGCCAAGCGAGAAACCACCGGCTCTCTTGTTGGCCACCGCGCTCAGTCCGACAAGCTCGATGACCTCGTTCACCCTTTTCTTGGGGATTCCGTGGGTGGCCGCGAGAGCTTTGAGATGGGAACGGGCAGTACGCCCGGGGTGGACCGACTTGGCCTCCAGCAGGGCGCCGACCTCGGTCATGGGGGCCTTGGTGTACCGGTAGGAACGACCGTTGACACGGCAATGTCCTTTTGTGGGATGGTCGAGGCCCAGAATCAGGCGCATCGTGGTGGATTTCCCCGCGCCGTTCGGGCCGAGGAATCCTGTGACCATGCCAGAGCGCACAGAGAAACTCAGATTGTCTACGGCGACCTTGTCGCCGAAGGTTTTCGTCAGCTCTGTAGCATCGATCATTGTTCACCGCCTGCGGTATTCCCGTGATCCCATGCTACAGCACCGCGTGGGGATCCTTGTCAATCAGGCAAATTGCTGGCAAGAAATCTCAAGCTGCTATCTATCGATGGGAGTCAGGATGTCGCGTCCCATGTACGGCCGCAGCACTTCCGGGACGGTGACAGAACCATCCGGGTTCTGGTTGTTTTCCAGGACCATGATGATCATCCGGGTCATCGCGCACAAGGTGCCGTTGAGGGTGGCGACCGGCCCCACGCCGTCCGCGTACCTGCCCCTGATGTTCAGCCGCCGGGACTGGAATTGGGTGCAGTCCGAGGTCGAGGTGATCTCACGGTACTTGTTCTGGCTCGGAACCCAGCCGTAGCAGTCGTACTTCCTTGCCGCCGACAGCCCGAGATCGCCCGCGGCCACCTCGAGGACTTCGAAGGGGATGCCGAGTGAGGAGATGAACTCCTTCTCATGGGCGAGGATCTTCTGGTGCTCGGCCTGGGAGTCCTCAGGCTTGCAGTACACAAACATTTCCACCTTGTCGAACCAGTGGACGCGGAAGATCCCGCGAGTGTCCTGCCCGTACGATCCGGCCTCGCGCCTGAAGCACGGGCTGTACCCCATGTACCGCAGGGGAAGCTCGTCACAGTCGAGGATCTCGCCCGAGTGGTACGCCGCGAGCGCCACCTCCGAGGTACCCACAAGGTACAGGTCGTCGGTGGATAGATGATACACATCTTGCGCGGCCTGGCCGAGGAACCCCGTGCCCTCCATCGCCGACGGCTTGACCAACGAGGGTACGATCATGGGGTTGAATCCCCATTCCATCGCTTTCGACACCGCGTACTGGGTCAGAGCCAGTTCCAGCAGCGCCCCCACGCCTTTGAGGAAATAGAATCGTGACCCGGAAACCTTGGCGCCGCGTTCCATGTCGATCGCACCGAGCATCTCCCCGAGTTCCAGGTGGTCGCGGACCGCGAACCCCTCTTTCTCGAAGTCCCGGGGCGTCCCGATGGTCTCTTTGACGACGAAATCGTCCTCACCGCCGAGCGGCACATCCTCGTACACCGGGTTGGGAAGCAACATGATCAGTTCGTTGAAGCGCGCCTCGGCCTCGCCGGTGACCGCCTCGGCCTGTTTCATCTGCTCGGCGATCCCTTTCGCCTGGGCCAACAGCGCGGGCCTGGTCTCAGGTGTGGCCTTGGCGACCTGACGTCCGGTTTCCTTCTGCCGGGCCCGCAGCGCCTCAGATTCCGCGATGGCCGTACGACGGGTCTCGTCCGCCTCGACCAACTGATCGATCAACTCCTCAGACTCCCCGCGGGCCCGCTGGGCACGCCTCAAAAAGTCAGGGTCGCTGCGAATCAGTTTCGGATCAATCATGCACTACTTCTCTTCGGTTTCCTCGATGACTTCCTCAGCCTCCTCGGCTTCCTCAGCTGCCTCGGCTTCGGTTTCGGCCGCTTCCTCATCGGCCCCTTCGGCCTCTTCGGTTTCAGCAGTCTCCTCGGTCTCGACTGCCTCTTCGGTCTCCTCGACGGTCTCGGGAGCCTTGGCCGCGGCGGTACGCTTGGCCTCGGGCTTCTCCTCGGTGATCAGCTTCTCGGTGACGATCTCGATGATCGCCATAGGGGCATTGTCACCTTTTCGGTTGCCGACCTTGGTGATGCGGGTGTACCCGCCCTCACGATCGGCGACAGCGGGAGCGATCTCAGTGAACAGGACGTGGACCACGGTCGGGTCGGTGATGACGCGCATCACCAGTCGGCGGGAGTGGAGGTCGCCTCTCTTCGCCTTGGTGATCAGTTTCTCCGCGAGAGGCTGTACCCTCTTGGCCCGGGTCTCGGTCGTGGTGATACGACCGTGCTCGAACAACTGGGTGGCAAGGTTTCCAAGAATGATCTTCTCATGGGTGGGGCTGCCCCCCAGGCGAGGACCCTTTGTTGGTTTTGGCATATTTATTCTCCAAATTCAAGCTCAGGCGGCGAAAGTGTCGTCCGCGTCATAACGGTTGAGTGCGTAGGAATCCATCCCCAGGACGGAATCTTTGAGGGTGAGCCCCAGTTCGGCGAGCTTGAGCTTGACCTCGTCGATGGACTTCTGGCCGAAATTGCGGATGTCCATCAGGTCTTGTTCGGACCTGGAAACGAGTTCGCCCACCGTGTGGATGCCCTCACGCTTCAGGCAATTGTACGACCGTACCGTCAAGGACAGGTCCTCGATCGGCAGATTGAGGTCGGCTTGCAACTGGTCGTCGATGGGTCCGGACCCCAATTCGATGCCCTCGGCTTCGACGTTGAGCTCGCGTGCGAGTGAGAACAATTCGACGAGCGTACGACCGGCTGAGGCCAGTGCGTCGCGCGGCAGGATGGCGGGCTTGGTCTCCACATCGATGATGAGCCGGTCGAAGTCGGTACGCTGCTCGACACGGGTGGCCTCCACCTTGTAGGTGACCTTCATCACCGGGGAGTAGATCGAATCGACCGGGATCCGGCCGATCTCGGCATCGGGACTGTTGTTCTGCGCGGCGGAGACGTACCCACGCCCGCGCTCGACGATCAGATCCATGTCGAGGCTGCCGGAATCGTTGAGTGTGGCGATGTGCAGCTCAGGGTTGTACACCGTGACAGAGGTTGAGGTCTCGATATCGGCCGCGGTGACCTCACCGGCGCCCTTCTTGTGCAGACGGATCTCCACGGGTTCGTCCTCGTCGGAGCCCAGAACCAGGTTCTTGATGTTGAGGATGAGCTCGGTGACGTCCTCCACGACCCCGGGGATGGTGGAGAACTCGTGGGAGACCCCCTGGATGCGTACGCTCGTCACGGCGGCCCCCGGAATGGAGCTCAACAGTGTGCGGCGCAGTGAATTGCCGAGTGTGTAGCCGAAACCGGGTTCCAGCGGTTCGATGACGAACCTGGAACGGTACGGCCCCTGGACCTCTTCTGTCAGAACAGGACGTTGTGCAATTAACATTTCTTTCCTTTCCGCCGCCCGCTATATGACGGCGAATATGTGTCCGGCGGTCCCCGGGGTGGGGATCACCGTGAATAAAGTTCGACGATCAGCTGCTCGTTCAGATCGATGACGATCTGGTCACGGGTGGGCAGCGAGTGGATGATGATCCGGCCCTGGGTGGGGCGGGAGTCCATCCACGCGGGCACCGTACGGGAGTCGAAGACCTCACGAGCCACCACGATCGGGTGGAGGTTGATCGACTTCGGCACCACATCGACGATGTCTTGGGCGCGCACGCGGTACGAAGGGATGTTCACCCTCTGGCCGTTGACCTGGAAATGCGCGTGGGAGACCAACTGGCGTGCCTGGCGGCGTGTGGTGGCGAAACCTGCGCGGTACACCACGTTGTCAAGGCGGGATTCCAGGATCTGGAGCAAGATGTCACCAGTCTTGGCTGAGGAGCGCGTGGCCTCTTCGTAATAGCGACGGAACTGCTTCTCCATCACCCCGTACGCGAAACGTGCCTTTTGCTTCTCCTTCAACTGCTGAGAGTACTCAGAGTCCTTCGTACGCCCGC
>JGI24699J35502_11133834_pt1 | contig 16801 bp, 12 predicted proteins | sample TergutMp193P4_FD_35502 | JGI IMG/M metagenome (IMG submission 35502) | reverse complement strand
ACTATTCTAAACTGGAAATCGTTCCGGGCGATTTGGTGGGCAATATCCGGAGGGTAGCCGAGTTTGAGACCGACCGAGAGATTGGCAAGCTCAGCAAGCCGGTGGATCGCGACGAATGGTATATGCCCCCGCAAACGGTAAACGCCTATTACAATCCGGGCTTGAATGAAATCGTATTCCCGGCAGCGATTTTGCAACCACCGTTCTACGATTTGTCCGTTGACGATGCCGTAAACTACGGCGCCATTGGGGCGGTGATCGGCCACGAGATTGGGCACGGCTTCGATGATCAAGGTTCGCGCTACGACGGCGATGGCCGCCTTGAGGATTGGTGGACGCCGGAGGATAGGGCGGCCTTTGAGGATCGAACAAAGGCGTTGATCGCCCAGTATGACGCTTATGTGCCCAAGCAGTTGCTGCCGGATGGCCCAAATATTTCTGGGTCGTTTACCATTGGCGAGAACATCGGCGACTTGGGTGGCCTGACCATCGCCATCAAGGCCTACGCGATTTCGTTGGCAAAAAAGGCGGGCATCGAGCATCCGACCCCCGAACAAGCTGCCGAGGCGCTGGAAAACGCGCCCGTGATTGACGGCTACACCGGCTTGCAGCGGTTGTTTTTGGGCTGGGGTCAGATATGGCAGTCCAAGGCTCGCGATGAGCTGATGGCGCTGCGCGTTCACACCGACCCGCACGCGCCCGCCGAGTTCCGGTGCAATGGGGTGCTTCGTAACCTGCCGTTGTTCTATGAGGCGTTCGGGGTTAAGTCCGGGGATGGGTTGTACTTGGAGCCGGAGCAGCGGGTTAAGATTTGGTAGGTTGAAAGATCGTCGTGCCGGGCTTGACCCGGCATCTCGGCGGGATTGAGGCAGTGCAGTTGTTGAGATTGCGGGTCAAGCCCGCAATGACGGATAAAGACTACGGCTAGGCTCGACCACTTAATAACACAATGTGGCCCCCACCTTGCTGGTGAGGGCCACATAGTCTATGCGTTGTTGGTGGTTTCGACGGACGCGCCCTTCAGGCGCTGCTCAACCACCGAGTGAACTAGAACGGAAATTGCAGCATCCGCTGTAGTTGATTCTCATATCCGGCGGAACGGGCGTACTGGGCATATTTCACCTCAATTCCTGCTAGTAGATGATGAACAAATATCTAGTTCGAGAACGGGGTGGCTGCTGTCAGTGCCCAAGTGTGGCTCTGACCACCAGGCATACCAGCGGCCCAAGTGGAGTGAGTGCCTCGGGTCAGTTCCAGATTTGCAACGCGGTTGTTCACGGCAGCAAACTGAATCTGGTAAGAAACAGGTAGGGCGACGGCATCATTGTAGAATGCCTGCTCCCAGCGGCTCATCCAATAAGCGAGGTACTCTGCGTCCCAAGCTTGCGTGCTCTGAATGGCATCCTGAATTTCAATCCACTCATCGCTAATCCAGCGCGCACGGTTGAACTCAGTCAAACCCCAAATACCAGCCGGGTTAGGCGCCCAACCGAAGTTCCAGCCACCGCCCCAGATATCCAAATCTTGATCAAGGTCGTTCTGGATTTGCTCGTTGGCCCAGTTCCAGTCCACGAACTCGTTGCGCCATAGATCCATGCGGATGCCAACGTCGCGTAGGTTCTGCTGACGGATGGCGAGGAACACGTCGTCATCCTGACCAGGAGTTTGACCCCAGCGCACGGTCCATGGGTTGCCATTGAAATCGAGACGGTAGCCTTCGGAGTCGCGCTCGGTCAAGCCAGCCTCATCCAGCAGTTGGTTAGCCAGATCAGGGTTGTTCGGAGCGTGACCGACGTGGGTCTCATCCATCCAGTGACGGGCGTTGAACGGCCACAGTACTGAGGTGGCAGGGCGGGTTAGGCCGTTACCTAAGGTCATCGCGATGGACATCTGATCCAGCGCATGGCCGATAGCGTGACGCACCAGCGGATCTTGGATCGGGTTGTCGTACTTGTCGCCACGTGGGGTGAAGTAAACATTGCCCTCATCGTCAATATGGTGGTCGCCCAAACGGAACGTCCAGAAAGTGCCGCTCTGCGCTAGTGAACCAAGGATTTGGATGTTGTCCAAGTGGCTGAAGTCACGCACATCGGTGGTGGAGAAACTCATCACATCGAACTGACCCTCTTGCATGGCCAACGGTGCCAGCGAGTCAGAGATGGTCTCAATCACGATGCCGTCGAGGATCGGGCGACCCTGCCAGTAGTTCTCGTTGGCGACAAAGCTGTAAGCTTCGCCGGTGACGATGTTGTCAATGATAAATGGGCCATTGCCAAGGTGGTTGGTGCGAGCGTTGGGATGGTCGATCATGTCAGCCATCGGTACGCCAGCCCAGTGGTGCCGGGCAACCGGAGTGCTCCACAAGCCGCCAGCAAAGTTCAGGCTCGGGGGTAGTTCGGTGAACTGGATAACCATTTGACGGTTGTCATCGGACATGGTAATACCCGAGATGTGATCGGCTTCGCCAGCGCGGAACGCCTCTGCACCTTCAATTAGGTGGACGCCAGAACCATTCCAGCGGATGCCGGTGTAGTCTGGGTGCGAGATGATCTCGTAGGCGAACAGCAGGTCGTCAAGAGTAAACTCCACCCCGTCGTGCCAGAATACTTGGACGCCATCGCGCATGGTGATGGTGATGGTCAATTCTTCAACATTCGGCTCAAAGTAGGCGATACCCTCTTGACCAACGGTCAAATCTGCATTAGCGCTGAATAGCGGGGACATCGTGAAGCCCTGTAACGAACTGTCGGTTGCATTGGTGGAGTGGGTAGGCAGCATGATGCCGGTAATCGCAGCGTTTGCCACATTCGCGATGCGCATGACGCCACCGGGGATAATCTCAGCGTCATTACTTACCCGAACGGGGAATTGTGCCAACAGTTCATCAAGGTCAGCCAAAGCATTAACCGAGGTGTTTCCACCTTCTACGGTCGCACCAGCGGCGCCACCATCCGGCAGCATAGTTAGGACAGCGTCCTCACCGGCAGCGCCGGCAGCGTTGCCGCAGGCACCAGCGATGATCGCGACGCCGAGACCTAGAGCTACGGCGCTGGTATTCTTGCGAGTAATACGCATTCTTACTTCTCCTTTGAGGTTAAGGAATGATTTGCGGTCAAGCCCCCGTGCTAGTGTTGGCGCTTAGAGCTGCGAACGACTAACCTGCGAACTTCTTGACACAAGTAAGCCATCGGAATTGGCGGCTTTGAGTGGTTTTGTTGGCGGCTAAGTGCCTTTTAAACTTGAGATGAGTGCGTGTAACCACGGAGGTTCGAGGCGGTTTCTTGCTGGGTTCAGCCAAAAGCGCAGGTTTGGACGCCAAATCGAGCCACCGCAACCGACGCGATGGGTACTTGCTAATACAAATGCAACCGGCTATACAGAAACACTAAACATACTCAGCTAGCTACTTTGGCGCTATTGCTGAATCGTAACGATACGATTTTGCTTAAGGTGTCGTTCAGTTGCGGTAAGGGGTTGGAAACAGCGTTGTGCCCGAATGAGGGGCACGTCAGGAGGTTCAGCTTCTCGAAACCCTAGTTGGGCCCAATTTGGTGCTTGCGAATTGGGTTAACGTAGCCGCAGGCAACGAATGAAACCGCCGACCTCTGCAGGTGGTTCGGTTTTCTGCGCTGAGTACCTGAGGGGTGGTGAGATTGCGGGTCAAGCCCGCAATGACGGATTGGTCAAGCCCGCAATGACGGTAAGGTCAAGCCCGCAATGACGGGTGGTTTCGACGGTCGCAACGCTAGGCGCTGCTGCTCAACCACCGTGGTTTAGGCGGAGAGGCGCTGTTGGGCATTGGCGGCGCGAGACAGCGCTTGCCCGATGTAATTAATGGTCAACATAATCAGGAACACCAAGATTACCGCAGGCAACCAGTTCCATTGCCGCATGGCCATGTTGGCCGGCACCAGCGCATTGGCGATTAGGTTACCTAAGCTAGGCGTACCAATAGGAAGGCCGAAGCCCAGAACAGTTAGCGTAGTTTCCATGCCAATGCTGGTGCCAAGGGTCAACACAATGTCGGCGGAAATCATGGCGACCAAGTTGGGCAAAATCTTGCGGACAATTATGGTAGCGTTCCGGGTGCCCAACGTCTTACTGGCAGAAACGTAGTCCAACACGCGCTGCCCCATCGTCAGGTTACGGATGGAACGCGCGCGGCCCAGCCAGCTAAATAAGAACAACAGCAAAATCATGTGCGTTAGCGTGAAGTTGACAATGAGGGTGCGCAGCACCATCATGATCATCAACGTAGGCACAATAGTTAAGGTATCAAGGATGCGCATGATGACGTTGTCAACGTTGCCACCGTAATAACCAGCAATCAGCCCAACAATCGTGCCGACGATAATCGACAGAATCGAGACGGTAAACCCAATCAAGATGCTGTTGCGCGCGCCTACCAGCAACACATTCATTACCGAGCGACCGGCGCCATCCGTACCTAGGATGCCACCCGTTGGTGAACCACCGGGACCCCACGGCCACCAACTTGGCGTTTGGTTCAGGTTAAGAATGTGCGGGCGCAAAGCATTGGCGTTGCCAATAACTGCCGAGGCAATAAACACAAACGCCATCAAGGCAATAAATATGAAAAGGCTAATAAGCGCTCGCTTGTCGGCCTTTAGCTCCCGCCAGAATATCTGCCGCATCCCCACTGGCTCAATTGCGCCTGCTGCCGATATCGGATCGTCCGAGGTAGCTGCCAACGTAGGCTCGTCTGGATCAAGCACCGTCTCAGGCTGGTTCAACTCCGCAATCTGTTCCTCGTAAGTACCAGCCACAGTATTTACTCCCGGAATATCGGGTGCGAGCGTCTCAATTTCAAGGTCGGTCGAGGGTTGAAGGATATCCAGTGACATGTTAATCAGGACTTTCTGTGCGATGCCAGCTTTGTAACTACTTTACCTTGATCCGCGGATCCAGCGCGGTGAGGATGATGTCACCCAACAAAATACCGATCACTGTTAAGAAGCCGTACATAATGATCAGCGCATTGGCGACGGTGAAATCGCGAGCCACCAACGATCCAACAAACAAGTCGCCCATCCCCGGGTAGGAGAATAACCGCTCAATAAACACCGACCCAGACAACAACCCGATCACTAAGAACGGGATACCTTGAGCGAACGGAAGTAGCGAGTTACGCAGAATGTGCTTACTGTAAATGACCCGGCTGGGCACGCCTTTACTTTTCGCAGTGGTGACGTAGGCGGAACTGCTGTTCTCAATGATTTGGGCACGCAGAGTAAAGATCGTAAACAGATTATTCAATACCGCTAATACCAAGGCAGGTAACAATAAGTGATGAACCCGGCTAAAGAAAATAGCCATGGTGTCGTCAGGCGGAATCAAGACATTTACCGACCCACCGCGCGGGAACCAACCGAGCCGCAAGGCGAGAATCCAGATCGATAAAATCGCAAGCCCAATAGTTGGAATGGCTTGGGTGACAAAACAATAGGTGAGGATGGCTTGGTCTTGCCACTTACGCGCATACCGAGCCGCCACAATGCCAAGCGGGAACGAAATTGCCAAGGTGAATATGGTGGACAACAAGGACAGCCACAAGGTATTTGCCATCCGATTGCCAATCAAATCGACCACACTAGCGTTGTGCACCAACGAGCGGCCAAAATCCCCGCGCAAGATATTCCCTATCCAATGGAAGTATTGCTGATACCATGCACCTCCCATACCATGTGCAGCGCGAAGTGCTTCGATTTCCTCTGCGCTGGCATATTGCCCGGCCAAACCCGTAATGGCATCCCCCGGCATCGCATCTGCCAACAAGAACATCGCTAACGAGAGTACGATAAGTTGCGGAATCAGAATAAGAATCCGCCTGATGATTGTTCTGGCCATTATCGTTCCCCCTACGGCATCGCGACCCAGTGGTCACTTGCTAACTGACGTAAACCGTAAACGCTGCCATCCTCTTGGTAATAGCTGGCCCGGTTGGTTTCGTATTCCTCCAAAAGCTGCTTGCGGAGCTCTTTGTTCTTACCCTTTTTCTTGGGGTCAATGTTGGGGATGGCGCTGAGCAGCCGCTTAGTATATATGTGTGTGGGGTTGTCGTAGATGGTTTCGCTATCGCCAAACTCCACAAAGCGCCCGTTGTGCATGATCGCCAACTTTTCGCACATATACTTAACGACGCTCATATCGTGGCTGATGAATAGATAGGCAATGCCTAGCTCTTGTTGCACATCTTTCAGGTAGTTGAGCACTTGGGCTTGGATGGAAAGGTCGAGCGCTGAGACCGGCTCATCACAAACAATCAGCTTAGGGTTCAACGCGATCGCCCGCGCCACGCCAATGCGTTGCCGCTGCCCACCACTAAACTCAAACGGATACTTGGTCGCATTTTCGGGGCTCATTCCAACAATCGTCAATAGCTCATCAACCCGCTTGCGTTCCTCTGCCTTGGTCAACTTTTCAAAGTTGCGCAGTGGCTCAGCCACCAAATCGTAAACGCGCTCGCGCGGGTTAAGCGAACTATATACGTCTTGGAAAATCATCTGCACTGATTTCCGATACGGGGATCGGTTTTTGCCGATATACCGCGTGATGTCCTCGCCATCGAAAATAATGCGCCCACTGGTAATGGGCACTAACCCCAAGATGGCTTTGCCGATGGTGCTTTTACCGGAACCGCTTTCGCCAATCAGGCCAACGGTTTCCCGCTCATGGACGGTAAAGGACACGCCATCAACCGCCTTTACGTCCCCCACCTTGCGGCCCAGAATGCCGCCCTTAATCGGGTAATAAACCTTTAGATCCTCAACCTCAAGCAGAGCCATTATTCCACCACCTCAACTGCATCCTCAACGATAATTACCCCACCCGGAGTATCCAGCGCCGCTACCTCCAAAACTGGCTCGGCGTCGGCATCATCAAAATGGAAACTCTGATAGCAAGTACACAATACAAAATGATCTGACCCAACTTGGTGATAAGTTGGATTTGCCTCATGGATGCTGGGATCAATCCAAGGCGTGCGATGCGAAAAGCGGCAGCCCTCGCGCGGCATATACTTAAGCGTAGGCACCATACCTTTGATAGCCTTGAGCCGTTCGGTTTTGTTGCCCTCATTGGGGATACTCGCCAATAAGCTGCGGGTATATGGGTGCTTAGGATTCTCGAATATTTCCTCTACCGGCGCCACTTCCACTAACTGCCCGGCATACATCACGGCTACTCGGTCTGCGACTTCGGCAACCACACCTAAATCGTGAGTAATCAGAATGACCGAGCTACCCATTTCCTCTTGAACTTCTTTGATCAAATCGAGAATTTGGGCTTGAATGGTGACGTCCAACGCCGTGGTGGGTTCATCAGCGATAATGATGTCTGGCTTACAGGCAATGGCCAGCGCAATCATGGCGCGTTGCCGCATACCACCGGAAAGCTCATGTGGGTATTGGTCATAAGTGAGTTCGGGCCTTGACATGCCAACTTGCCTAAGCAAATCAAGGGTGCGTTGCTTCTTTTGTTCCGCACTAAAGTCCGTATGGTAAGTGAGCGCCTCATCTATTTGGCTACCAACCTTAAGCAGCGGATTGAGCGCCACTAAAGGATCTTGGAAAATCATTGAGATGTGTTTACCACGAATGGTGTTCAACTGGCCCTCAGAGAGCGTGGTGAGGTTTTTGCCGTCAAACTGCACGTCCCCCGCTACTTTGGTGTAGTTCATGTTGTGCAACATCGGGATAGATAAAGCTAGTGCCGACTTACCGCTACCAGACTCACCAACGATGGCGAGCACCTCATTCTTTTTGAGGTCAAGGTTCACGCCATCTACCGCATCGAAAAACTGACCGCCTACCCGAAACGAGGTATGCAAATCCCTAATGGATAGTATTGTGTCGTTTCCCATCGCATCCTCAAAGTTAGTAGAGACAGCTGCCAGCTAGCGACCATCAGCGACCATTGGGAACCTACCGACTGCCCGCTGGCAGCCTGCTGGCTCGACGTTACTACCAGTCGCCACTGGTCACGTTACCATCAGGTTAAGCTTAATGGTTGGTTAAGGGCATTGTGCCGTATATTTCGTCGTGGCACGCGACACAGCGGCGATTCGCGTATCAGCCTGCCGTTGCTACTCGCCCTCGCTGAACCCACGGATTTGGCGCTAAACGACCCTATAAACCTCTGGCTCCCGCCCGGCGTGTCTGCTAAGGTTTATGTCCATGCCAGGAGCCAACCTAACCCAGACAGAAGCCGCCGAGCGGGCGCGAGTAATCACCCACGTTGAGTCTTATCAGGTCACGCTTGATGTGGCGTGCGGAGATCAACAATATGGTACGACGTCCACAGTGGTGTTTGACGCAGTGCCGGGTGCGTCTACATTTTTGGATTTAGTGAACGCTGAGGTCTCTAGCGTTGTACTGAATGGGGTTGCTTTGGACCCGGCTGAGGTTTATGCGGATGACCGCATTACGTTACCCGGATTGCAGGCACATAATACCGTTACCGTAGTCGCGAAGGGGCACTATTCTAATACCGGCGAGGGCTTACACCGCTTTGTTGATCCGGTAGATGAAAATGTTTATCTGTACACGATGTTTGAAGTGCCGGACGCTCGCCGCGTCTTTGCAAACTTTGAGCAGCCTGACTTAAAGGCCACTTATCAGTTGACGGTTATCGCGCCCGCGCACTGGGAGGTAATCGCTAATCAGCCGAAGGCGGCTGAGCCAGTGCTGACGGGTTTATATGGTGATATTGGAGTTGCCAAGCCCAAGACGGCAACTTGGGTATTCGAGCCGACGCCGCGCATGTCCACCTATTTAGTGGCAATGGTAGCTGGGCGCTATACCAGTTGGCATGATTCGTTAGTCAGTTCGGATGGGCGCACTATTCCGCTGGGAGTATACTGCCGACATTCGTTAGCTGAATACATGGATGCCGATTACATCTTTGATGTCACCAAAGCTGGGTTTAAGTTCTACGAAAGCCAGTTCGACTACCCCTATCCGTTTGACAAATACGACCAACTCTTTGTGCCCGAGTTCAATATGGGCGCGATGGAAAACCCCGGCTGCGTTACCAATACCGAGGCTTACGTGTTCCGTGGGCAAGTACCGGATTCCAAAAAAGAACGCCGCGTTGTCACCATTTTGCACGAACTAGCGCATATGTGGTTTGGCGATTTGGTAACAATGAAGTGGTGGAATGATCTATGGCTGAATGAGAGTTTTGCCGAATTCGCTTCCATCCTTGCCACCCAAGAGGCAACCGAATGGAAAGGCGCTTGGGCCACCTTCTGTGCCAGCGAAAAGGTGTGGGCATATCACCAAGATGCCCTGCCATCCACGCACCCCATCGTCGCTGATGTCAATGATTTGGAAACCGTATACAGCAACTTTGACGGCATCACTTATGCGAAGGGCGGTGCGGCGCTCAAGCAATTAGTGGTTTATGTAGGGCGCAAGAACTTCTTTAAGGGGTTAGCAAACTACTTCCGCAAATATGCTTATAGCAACGCCACCTTGAATGATTTGCTGGTTGAGTTGGAAGCCACCAGCGGGCGCGATTTGACAACTTGGGCGCAAAAGTGGTTGGAGACTTCGGGTACGAATACCTTGACGCCGTCAATTACTTATGACTCCGACGGCACTATTACTAGTTTCGCTATTTTGCAGACGGCCCCTGCCGACCATCCGACTTTGCGACCGCACCGGTTATCGGTTGGGTACTACGACCTTTCACCAACTGGAGAGGTAGTGCGGACGCATCAGGTTTCTTTGGACGTGAATGGCCCTCGTACCGAGGTGCCCGAATTGGTGGGCACCAAGCGGCCCGGGCTGATATTGCTTAACGATGACGACTTGACGTTTGCCAAGATTCGGTTAGATCCAGAGTCTCGGGAGTTTGCCAAGGCGCACCTAGGTCAGTTTGTGGACCCGGTGGCGCGCGGGTTGATTTGGGTGTCGCTGTGGGATCAGGTTTCCGATGGCGAGACGTCGTCCGAGGAGTATTTGCACACCGTGTTGCAGCACATTTTGGCCGAGGACAACTCGACCACCATGCAAGATGTGCTGGGGCACTTGGGCGGTGCGGCTCGCGGCTTTGCCAACCCGGCCAAGCGAGTTGCTTTGAGCGAATATTTAGGTTCGGAACTCTGGCGGTTGGCGCAGGCGGCTAAGCCGGGCTCTGACCAGCAGTTACAGTTGTTCCGCGCCTTCACCGCGACGGCCTGTACCCCGGAGCAGGCCGCTACCTTGCAGGATTTGTTAGACGGAACAGTGGCTTTGCCGGGCTTGACGATTGACAAGGATTTGCGGTGGGACCTGCTGGTTGGTTTGGCGACTTGCAACGCGCTGCGGATGGCTGATTTGGAAGCCGCCGAGGCTGCCGACAACACCGCCACCGGCCAGCAATCGGCTGCCCGCGTGCGCGCTTGCATCCCAACGCCGGAGGCGAAAGAGGAAGCGTTTGCGTCCATCGTGGATCGCACCGACGCTCCCAACGCCGTAATCCGCTCCACCGCGCAAGGTTGGGCGCACGTCAACGACCCTGCCACCTTGGAATCGTTTGTGCCGCGTTATTTGGCCTCGCTTAATAACGTTTGGGAGACGCGTACGTTCCAGATGGCCGATGAGTTGATCTCTGGGCTTTACCCGGCGCGCATCGCCACCGTTGAGTTCCGGGATGCTGTGCAGGGGTGGCTTGATTCCAACCCCGATGCTGCGCCCGCTTTGCGGCGGTTGGTGGTTGAGCAGTTGGCCGATACCGAGCGGGCTTTGACGGCCCAAAAGGTCGCCGCTGCCGCTTGAACGTCATGCCGGACTTGATCCGGCATCCCACGGCAGCCATGCCCTTCCAAGCCAGTGAGATTGCGGGTCAAGCCCGCAATGACGAGAAGTACCCCTACCGTCATGCCGGACTTGATCCGGCATCCCGCGGCAGCCATGCCCTTCCAAGCCAGTGAGATTGCGGGTCAAGCCCGCAATGACGGGTAATGCCCCGAACGTCATGCCGGACTTGATCCGGCATCCCGCCGCAGCGATGGCCCTTCCCAAGCCGGTGAGATTGCGGGTCAAGCCCGCAATGACGAAAAATGCCTGCTATCGCGGCGGCCCACTGTTGTTTCCACCCCACTGATTTACTTCTTAAAACCCCACTGATTTACTTCTTAAATCGGTGGGAACCCCGGGATTTAGTTGACGCCGCTATCGCAGCGGCCCATTGTTTTTGGGCGGGGGTTACTTGGTGGTGGTCGCCGCCTTGCAGGGCACCGGCTGGGCGCCACAGGTGGGCGATGGCGAGGGCGAGGGCGTCGGCAACGTCGGCAGGCTCCGGTGTTTGCGTCAGTTTGAGGATGCGTTGCACCATGTATTGGACTTGGGGTTTTTCAGCGCGGCCATTACCAGTGACGGCAGCCTTGACCTCCGATGGCGTATGGAGCGCGACCGGGACTTTTCGCTTGGCAGCGGCCACCATCGCCAGCCCAGCCGCCTGCGCGGTGCCGATCATCGTGGAGTGATTGTGCTGGGCGAACACCCGCTCAATAGCCACCACATCGGGCAAGTATTCATCAAGCCAGAGTTCAAGCCCCTGCGCGATGCCGAGCAGCCGGTAATCCGCACTGGTCTCGCTGTCGGTGCGGATAACCCCAGCAGCGACAAACGTGGCGCCCCGGCTCGGCGCCGAGTCCACCACGCCCACGCCGCACCGCGTCAGACCCGGATCAACCCCCATCACCCGCATATCAACCCACAGTTGTCAGTGCTAAAGGAGTCGCGGTGAGGCTTGCTTTAGGCGTCTTCTAGTTGGGCGGCTACTTCGTCGGAGATGTCGAAGTTGGCGTATACGTTTTGCACGTCGTCCAAGTCCTCTAAGGCGTCAATCAGGCGGGTGACCTTTTGCGCGGTGTCCACGTCGGCTTGGACGGTGGTGAACGGGTCGGGATAGAAAATGCTGTCGGCGGAATCGTAGTCAATGCCCGCATCCTGAATGGCTTTGCGGACAGCTACCAGATCAGGCGCCTCGCAAAGTACCTCAATGACGTCGCCAGCGTCGGTGACATCCTCAGCCCCGGCGTCCAGCGCGGCGAGCATCACTTCATCCTCGCCAACGCCCGCAGACTTGGGCACCACAATCATGCCTTTGCGGGCGAACAGCCGCGACACCGAACCGATATCCTCGGCAAACTTGCCTCCATTACGCGTAAATGCGACGCGGACTTCGGCCACCGCCCTGTTCACGTTATCCGTCAAACACTCGACATAAATGGCGACACCGCTAATTACACCGCCATACATCTTGTCGATATATTGGACGGCGTCGCTGCCCTGACCAGAGCCGCGCTTGACCGCGCGATCAATGTTGTCGTTGGGAACGGAACTCTTTTTCGCCTTCTGAATGGCATCGTAGAGCGTTGGGTTGCCAGCCGGGTCACCGCCGCCACTGCGCGCCGCCACCTCAATGTTCTTAATGAGCTTGGCGAACAGCTTGCCGCGCCGCGCATCAACTACGGCCTTCTTATGCTTGGTGGTTGCCCACTTGGAATGTCCCGACACGCTATATCTCCCGAGGCCGCTTGCCCTAGCGGGCGCCGACTGGTCGCTCCGCTCCGCGCCACGCTGCCACGTGCCTCGCGTTGTCCCGATTTCCAAAGGTTACCTTTGGAAACACGGCTGACACGCGTGGTCACGTTGCGCGGCGATAATACCATATCATTTCCCGAGGCCGCTCGCCCTAGCGGGCGCCGACTGGTCGCTCCGCTCCGCGAATACCATATCATGCTTGGCTCGCTACGTGGTCTCACGAACCATTTTCACGAATAACTGGTGTACTCGGATGTCGTTGGTGACCTCGGGGTGGAACGCCGTTACGAGCAGGTTGCCATGGCGGGCGGCGACGATTTTACCTGCGGCATTTTCTAGGTGATGGCCTTGCGCGTCGTATGCTGGGATGCGCGCTAACACTTGCACATCGGGGGCGGCTTGTTCGATCCAAGGCGCTCGGATGAATACCGTGCGAATGGGTGGGCCGTCCAGTCCCTCAAATGGCAAGTCCACCTCAAAGGAGTCTACCTGACGTCCAAAGGCGTTACGACGGACGGTGGCGTGCAGGCCGCCGATGGTTTCTTGGTTATGTGCCGGATTAGCGAGGTCATCGGCCAACAGAATCATGCCCGCGCAGCTGCCGTATACGGGCATCCCGGCCTTGATGCGCGCTCTGATGGGATCGACCAGTTGGAAAACGCGCAACAATTTCATAATCGCCGTGGACTCCCCACCGGGGATGACGAGTGCGGATACCCCCGCTAAATCGGACACGGAACGGACACGCATTGGCTGGGCGCCCGCGAGTTCCAGGGCGCGCAGGTGCTCAGCGATGTCGCCTTGCAACGCAAGAACGCCAATGACGGGTTTCACTGTCACCTCCATTTTGGGTGGTTTTCGACGGTCGGGGCGCTGCACACGCTAAACCACGGAGAGCTGTATTGCCCGGGCGAGATTGCGGGTCAAGCCCGCAATGACGTGTCATTGGTGGTTTCGACGGTCGTTCGCTGCGCTCACAGCTCAACCACCGATAACTAGCGCTTGCGCTTTTCGCGGACCCGGACTGACACTTGGATGGGCGAGCCTTCGAAGCCGAACGTCTCGCGCAAGCGGCGTTCAATGAAGCGGCGGTACTGCGGATCAAGGAAGCCGGTGGTAAAGATAACGAAACGCGGCGGTCGGGCGGACGCCTGGGTAGCGAACAAGATGCGCGGCTGCTTACCGCCCCGGACAGGATGCGGGTGCGCGGCCACCAGTTCGCCAAGGAAAGCGTTGAGTTTTCCAGTCGGAATGCGGGTATCCCACGATGCCAACGCAGTCTCGATCGCGCGCGCTAACCGGTCGGTGTGCCAGCCAGTCTTAGCGCTGAGGTTAATGCGCTGCGCCCAAGTAATCCGTTCTAGCTGCCGGTCGAGTTCTTTTTCCAGATAATAGCGGCGGTCATCGTCCATCAAATCCCATTTATTACAGACGATAACTAAAGCCCGCCCGGCATCAACCACTTGTTGAATAACTCGGATATCTTGTTCGGTGAGTTCTTGCGAGGCATCGAGTAATACCACGCCGACTTCCGCTTTCTCAATAGCAGCAGCTGTGCGTAAGGAGGCATAGAAGTCAGCGCCACTAGTTTGATGGACACGTCGCCTAATGCCAGCGGTATCAATAAACCAATAAGGTTCGCCTTTTAGTTCGATGAGTTCGTCCACGGGGTCGCGCGTAGTACCAGCAATCTCGTCAACCACTACGCGATTCTCACCAGCGAGCTTATTAAGCAAAGACGACTTCCCCACATTAGGCCGCCCCACCAAAGCGACGCGGCGCGGACCCTCAGGCCGCACTTCGCCCAGCGCCGATTCTGTGGGCAACACCGCCATCGCGGCGTCCAGCAAATCGCCAATCCCCCGGCCATGTAACGCCGAAATGGGGTACGGCTCGCCCAGACCCAGCGACCACAACGCGGACGCATCGGCCTCACCGGACGGCCCGTCCACCTTGTTTGCGGCCAATACGACGGGCTTGCCGGACTTGCGTAATAACTCCGTGACGCGCTCATCGGTGGCCGTCGCACCTGTGGTCGCGTCAACCACAAAGATGATGGCATCGGCCAGCCCGATGGCGACCTCGGCCTGTTGCGCTACCTTGGCTTCGATGCCCGCGAGATCCGTCTCCCAGCCTCCCGTGTCCACGAGGTTGAAGTCGCGCCCCGCCCATTCGGCGGGATAGGTGACACGGTCGCGCGTGACGCCCGGCTTGTCCTCTACCACGGCCTCCCGGCGTTGCAGCACGCGGTTTACCAGCGTGGACTTGCCGACGTTGGGCCGCCCGATGATGGCGAGGACGGGCAGCGGCACCTCGGGATTGGGTTCGAAAGTGCCGTCCCACTCGTCGTCCAGTAAGTGCTGATCCTCATCGTCGAGGTCGTAGTCGCGGAGGCCAGCGGCGAGGGCTTTGGCGCGAGCCTCTTGCTCGGCCTCGTCCTCGGGGGTGGTGGTTTCGAGACCGGCGCTATGCGCCGCCTCAACCACCGGCGCTTCGTCAGCGTCGGAGAATACGGGGGGCGCGTTGTTGGTAACGTCATCCTCGGCGGTGTAGAAGTCCTCCAGCGCAGATGGCTTGCTAGCCGAGTTGTCCTTAGTCATTTGGATTCACTCCTGTTTCTGCGGCGATCACCGCGAGCACGGCTGCCACTGTTTGCTCGAAATCTAAGTCTGATGAATCTACCGTAATCACACCCGGCGCAGCGGTGAGGAACTGCGACACGGTGGCGTCATCCGCATCGCGCCGCAACACCTGATCCTTGGTGGCAGCAACCGTGGCCGCATCGGCCACCCCCGCGTTTTCCAACGCCCGCCGCCGCAACCGCGCCTCGGGCGAGGCCGTCAACAACAACCGCACCTCGGCATCGGGCGCAATAACCGTAGTGATATCCCGCCCCTCAGCCACAATGCCGGGCGAGTGCGCAGCCGCGATAATGGCCTGCTGCCGCTGTTTCATATTAGCGCGCACGGCCAAGTTAGTGGCAATACGAGAAACGACGGTGGAGATTTGTTCGGCCCTAATATCTTTAGTGACATCTTTACCAGCTAAAGTCACTAAAGGATTAACTGGGTCTAACCCCATTTCCAACGGCATCTGACTAACCGCATTAGCCACCGCAGCATCATCGGATAGATCAATACCTTGCGACGCTACCCAAATCGCCGCCGCCCGATACATCGCCCCGGTATCCAAATAGGCCAAACCTAACCGCCGCGCCACTTCCCGCGAAACGGAGGATTTACCAGAGCCGCTAGGCCCGTCTATTGCTATAACTGTCATCGTTACAACCCCACCGCATTAAGCAAAGAACCAACCTCGGTATTACCCAAAACTCGCGTCCGCCCTGCCTTTAGCTCCCCCAACTTAATTGGCCCAAACTTGGTACGCACTAACCGCAATACCGGACGATCTAGCGCCGCAAACATTCGCCGCACAATTCGGTTGCGACCATCGTGAATTTGGATTTCCACCGTAGAAGTCTCGCCATTAGTCTGAATAAGTTTCACCTTATCGGCCTTTGCGATCCCATCCTCAAGCTGAATGCCATCAAGTAATTCTTTTTGCATCCGGGGGAATAACTCCCCTTCGATATTCACCACATAAGTTTTCGGGATGCCATATTTTGGGTGACTAAGGCGATTAGCTAACTCGCCATCGTTAGTCATAAAGATGAGTCCCTCGGAATCATAATCCAGCCGACCCACGTGGAATAACCGTTCGGAACGGTCAGAAACAAATTCGGCTAACGTAGGCCGCCCTTGGGGATCAGACATCGCAGAAACTACGCCTTGCGGTTTATTTAACGCCAAAACAATCTGCGATTGGTCTAACGAAACCCGCATCCCATCCACGGTAATCTGCGCGGCATAGGGATCAACGCGCGTTCCCAACTCAGTAACTAACCGGCCATTAACTTCAACATGCCCGCGCGCAATTAACTCCTCGCATTTGCGCCGTGACCCATAACCGGCTTGCGCTAACACTTTTTGCAGCCGCACACCGTCCACATCATGAATATCCACGTTACTCCCCCTGCGCGCCCGCAACATTACCCGCTATATCGGTGACTAAACCTGTCGAATAAGTAACCGGCCCGCCATCGGCAGTAGTTAAACCGGCAGCATCCGATAGTGGGCCAACGGTAACTGAAACTGCGCCGGTAATAATTGTTGGCTGTTCGCCAGTACTTGCCGTCATCGCCACCCGTGCCCGTTTGCGTTTAGCTATTAACTCGTCAATAGAATTGC